>Ga0325403_1002035_pt1 | contig 17575 bp, 13 predicted proteins | sample PopdelMetagenome_19_FD_205665 | JGI IMG/M metagenome (GOLD analysis project Ga0325403, IMG submission 205665) | Populus deltoides microbial communities from Bellville, Georgia, United States - Xylem-PdKOR-R4 | ecosystem: Host-associated > Plants > Phyllosphere > Stem > Wood/Secondary xylem...
ATTTTTTTTTTTTTTGCAGAAAAACAAGATGAAAGCGCATGGATTTTTTTTTTATAGCACATGAGAATTGAGATAGGGCAGGCCACCTATCTACCGCCAACTACCAACACTAGTTGTATGACCATTTAACCATCGATTATAAATTGTATGGTACTATAAAAAAAAAGAAGCTAATTACTAACATCAACATCGGGTCTTGTTTTGTGAAAAATAAGACACCGTAGCCCTACAATAACCATAAAAAGTGGCAAAATTAAGCAACAATAAGTAGACATTACTATCCCTCCATGAAAATGCTCAACAAAAGCAGCCCCAACATCTGAAAGGTCCATAGCGTGCTTCAGCTTCTTTCCCAAGTGAGCTGTACGGATTTGGGTCCTCTACGATCGTTAGCTTTGGTGGTGGGGTTTGCCGAGAGAGCTCCATGGAAAGATAGGGTTAGGCAATTATTGGGTCCTCTACTTGGGATTATTAGGCGCTGCCTAATTACAGATCAGAACGTCAACTATAAATCTCCTTGGATGAGATAACATTTATATATATAATATTAAATTTAATGATTTTCATTCTAATTAATAAAAATTAAGCTAAAACCCGAATACAGCTTGCTTTTCTCAATCACAGCCGTCCTGGTCCTGGTCCTGTGAAGGTTGCATAACTGAGAAAGGGTTGTTGGATAGTAATGGTGCATGGCAACATAAAGGCTTTGGTGAATCTTGAGTAACAGCGAACGAGGATGGAAAGCAACAGTCTCCATAAGCCAGAAGCATCCAGCAGCGCTGAGAAAGATAAAACAAAGGAAGAAGAAGCAAAGCTCCGGACATTCAATGAGATATTGAGACGGTTGCTAAACAGATAGCCGGAGAGTCGATAGATTCGGGCCCTGCTTCTTTTTTTAGCCTGCCTTTGCTTCCAAAATCCCGGGTTTTTTCCGATAAATCCGACGTTGGATTTCATCGAATTATTGAATTAATATGGTTATTTGACTAATACACCCGTCCTAATTACAACTTGTTGTATTATATATATATATATATATATATATATATATATATATATAATTATGGTTAGTTAGAGGTGAATAATACACGAATACTCGCTCTTTCCCTCGAGCAGTAACTTAAAAAATGAAAATGCGGCTGAAAACGAAAGGAAGACTATTCAAAACCTATAAAGCATTATCTAATTCCTAGGCACTTTCATGGGATGATATTTTAGTGTTTTTATATATAAAATTTAATAATAAGTTATATGAATGATCAATTATTGACATCTTCTTGTTCACTCGCTAGGATTGGTTTCCTGAGCTTTCTCAATTCAGATTTGGTATTTTGCACGATGGCTCGGCCTTATTTTTATATTATATCACAATGTGGAGGATTATGCGTTACAAACTTGTTTTTTTTTTTCGCACGCTGATCAAGCTGTTGACTTCTTTCACTTGCTCCGTTCTGGAAGGCTGACTGACCCTTAAACTCCACCTCCAACTCCAACTTGGACTTCACCGCCTACAGAAAGTCTCTATCAAAGTTCAAATGGCTAACAGCTTACCACCCACTGGATTGTTTATTGCTGATGACAACCTTCGAACAACAGCGATGCCCCGTTGAATTTTTGAAGTTAATGGCTGTGTTTCGAGCAAACAAGAAACCCAGTGAATTCAAGGGGACCAGCAATTAACTGTAAACCATTTCCTCGTTTTAGTCTATCTTTACTGGGTTGTTGCCATGGAGCATTTATTGACTTTTAGCTGCTTCTACTACTGTAAAGACAACGGGCAAAAATTGTAAATAGCATGTATTACACAATTTCTTCATCATTTTGTTTAATCACACTAGTAATTTGAGAGAGACACCTCTCATTTCTCATTTAGAGGAGGCATATAATTGTAAAGCTTTTTTTTTTTTTCTATCTCTAGCCTTGTGAAGTTGGATTTGCCTTCTTATTTTTTATTACCCAACCCTTGCAGAACTGGAAATCCTCTCTAGGATAGTGGGTGCATGCATCTCCATTACAGACAACAACAACAACGTGAGGTGATCATTTTTAAATAATTCTTTGCAGATGATGACAAACGGCTGTTTTCCAGTCAAACTTGTAATGAAGCCATGTTTTGATCCAAAGACTGCTCCGGTGGCTTTAATTGTCCTCCCCCTGGGGCTGAACGGGGAAAGGCGTATGATATTTTGTAGTGGGTGGCACTGTTTCTTTGACAAATCAAATGAGCTCCTCACTACAACAATTTCTTTACCTTTCCTTCAAAATTCCAATCTTTCGAAACTAAAAGCACTGTCCATCAGTCATCACCGCAATAATCATGATTGTTAAACAGGATAATGATGACTTAAATGCAGACCACCCAGTAGTTGTATAAACGTTTGGGCTTCCCTCGTCCCTCTACAGTGATGTTCATGTCACTAATCATGATAAACCACTAACAAAAAGAATTGCTATGATAGTTTTCAACTTGGGCAATACAATTTCTTTCTACAATACCGTCTGGATTCAAGCTCTTGTTTAATTCTGTTGCTTTCCCTCGAGAGAAAAGTAAAAGTAAAAGCAGCTCAACTCCCTCAATTAGCTCCAATTCTTTCAAAACCAGCCCCCAGAGATCTTTACTGACAAAAGCATCTCCACCGTGTTTCCTCAGTCCACAATACCATCGTCATGAACCTAAGAAACTCACAACCCCTCCTTGAATCAGTAAGGAGAAAAATCAGAGATGATTTACCCATGCCAAAGAATTGAGCCCCACGGTTGAAATTCAGATCAACCACCTCTAAAACCAGCAACCAACACTCTGTTTCCGAGGAAGAAGATTAGGGAGGGATGAGCTGCATCCTCCATTTCGTTGGGTCATGGGTGTATGTGGATATGAAGATGGAACAGATGGATTCTACATTCCTGCTATCCTTCCTAACATGCAATTTGCAGTCCTCCATTATTAGCCAACCATTTTATATATATATATATAAAATCGTTGTATCCGAATCAGGTTACATACAGTTTGAAACCGATCAAATAACCTTTTAATAATTTTAAGATTTGTGACATTCAAATTAATAATTAAAAAAATAAATTTAAATTCTGATTAGTTGGAGATCTTATGAGCAGGCATGTTATCAAACATTGTGGTAGCATTTGACTGGGACAAAAAAATAAAGATAAAATAAGGGAGTAGGTAGACACCTAACACAAGCAACAATTTATTATTATCATATTGACAGTTTAAGAAGCATGTTTGTGATCAGTACACGTCACATTAGACCAGCAGCTATATTGTAGCAAACAGGATGTTGAAAATCGAAGAATTTCAGACAAAATTCCAAGCAACTCGTTGCTTGCTAAACTAACAATCAATCAGGACTCACTTACTGCTAAAAATACAAATCCAACTCTGGTTCGATTAAGCCGTGCGGATTATTCCCATCTTGAATTTGATGAATGCAGCATTGCGGTAAAAAACAAATGCACCTAAAACTATTTATTGCATCCGCAGGCTTATTTTTATCATGAGGGTTATTGCATCTTAGCGAACCATCTCCACTCGCCATCCCTGTTCTTTAAAGAGCAGATAGATATCAATAAACACGAGCCTTCGGCGGGAATGGCTCAATCTCATCATCTAACGTGTTCATGTGAACTGGCCTGTAATCCAGTCGGACCTTCTCATTCTCCCAATAACTGCAAATCAAACAAGCACCACTATGCTATCATAATTGAATAATGAGAGGCTGACTTGGATAGAATCACAATCCACCCATAGAATAACAGCCAGACAAATACTTCTCAAGCTTACATCCTACAATAGATTGAAAAGTAACATGGCACTCTCTTGACATACTGCTGTGAGCATAAAGCTCATGATACAACTTCTCCTGTCACCTCTATAGGTGCTAGTTCCTTTTGCTTTACGTACCAAAGGAATTTTGAGAACAAAGCTCACACCAGTAGAGTTACAATGATAGTATCTGATCATTGATCACATATAAACAACACTTTTGGCAGATATTTTTTTATTAGCACTCCATTTCAACATTCAATTTCTGCTATGATAACAGGAAACCTACATCATAGATTCAGTTAAATATAAACTTTTCTGCTGGCAGGCACAAGATAAGACTTACCCCAGAGTATGCTTCATCCAGTTCTCATCATCTCTTTTCTGCAAAATCAAGCAACTTACTTTTATTGCATTAAAAGGAAGCAAAAAGAAACAATTAACAGAAGAGAGAACCAGACTAACAGTGAAATCTTCACGGGCATGTGCTCCCCTGCTCTCTTTCCGGGCTTCAGCAGAGTGCATAGTTACACAGGCATTTATCAAAAGGTTTTCCAACTCCACAGTCTCAATTAAGTCAGAGTTCCTGTTAAAAGATAAGAGAATTGAAGTTCAAACAACAAAGAAAACGCAATAATTTGATCATCAACGGTGTTAATTGTAACATACCATATTAAACTCCGATCTTTCACTTTCACATCATGAAAGCTTTCCCATGCCTTATCAATCAAGCGACAACCTGCATAAGTACCAGAATAGGAATAATAAGATAAATATGATCAAAATAAAAATTGCCTAAAGATTATGGCAGTTAATCAAATTGAAGTCAATTAAAAATTTAAAATAGTAGAAAATGAAACTAAAAATCAAGTACTGTGGGATTGGGATTGAGTCTAAGCCCTTCCCTACATGTTTATGTAATAAATAGCTCAATTTTACTATTTATGCAAAAAGGAAAGGGGAAAAGAAAAAAGGAGCAAGGAAAAGCAGGAAAAAATTGGGACACACAACATCCATTAAATGCAGTTATAGGATGGTAAGCTAGACCATAATCAGAGGGTGTCTTCAATAGACCATAATGGTGGTCATATAATGTTCCAGAAAGAGGAAATAGTGATGTTCTCCTTACTATATCACACGGCATCACACTAAACATGACCTTATGAGTTTTAGATTTATAGCAAGCAAAACAGTAGTATATTGGAGTACCCTCTTCCAATGTTTCTTGTGTGCGGAAAACAGCAGCATTGTTCTGCATTGTCCTCTGCATATTGAACCGAATTTGTGAAGTTGAAAGTGATCCATTTGAATTTCTTAGTTTATCCAGCCATGCAATAGTCCTCTCTCCAGCATCCTTTTCCAAAGGTTTCTGTTTCTCACCTGCAAAATAGGAATTTGAGATGTCAAATCCTCATGCCTTTCTGTTTCTTTTTATAGGATACTAAATCTTCACATTCATCTCATTGCTAATTCATCTACAATAATCAAACATTCAACTTGCCTGGTCTATGGATTTCGGCTACTCTATTTGCACAAGCTCGGCCAAACACAACAATGTCAAGAAGAGAATTTGCACCAAGCCGGTTGGCACCATGAACTGAGGCACAGGCTGCCTCTCCAGCAGCCATTAATCCAGGAACAACTGCATCTGGATCGTCACCTTTAATGGTAACTACCTGAAGAAAATATCAGCCCAGAGTTAAAAAGCCGGATACTAAAAATTACATAACAAGCATGAGCGTGATGGAATTTAAAAACAACCGCATTCTCTGATTTCAATAAGAAATTGTAACTTTTCTCATTTAATGTGTTCCATAAAAACATAACAATGGTGCCCGATATTTAGCCATAAAACACCTATTTTTTAAATATCACCTCAATTGATTATTTAGCCTGTTGTTGGTTTATGTTTTTCTAGCATCTTACTAGTGACAGCAACAGAACCCAAAACATGCAATTATCTAACTCACACCTCTCCATGGTAATTTGTGGGAATCCCACCCATATTATAATGCACGGTCGGTAGGACAGGGATGGGTTCCTTTGTAACATCCACACCAGCAAAAATGGCAGCAGTTTCAGAGATACCAGGAAGCCTCTCCTTGAGCACATCTGGGGGCAAGTGATTCAAGTGCAGATATATATGGTCCTTCATAGGTCCTATCAAAACAGTGTGAAAATCGTTCTATATGTTAAATTGAGTATCCATATCGGGAATAGAGCAGGTGCTAACTCTCAATCCTTATATTATAACATAACATGGCAACCTATGGGAGCTTAGCTTCTCACTCAACCATAAGGGTAGATATCCATTGAGGCACAAAAATTGACACAACTTTTGCATGTTTCACCACAAACATGCAACTGCAAACATAAATTAGAAAAGAACAAAAATAGAAACATCACTACTTAAACATATACACCAATCAAGCGAAAAGTATACTGTTCTAGACCAGAACCACTGTTCAAGTCAATTCTTCAGACATAAAAGAATAATAATAAACATACATATAAAATCTGCTAAATGAAAATGAAATTAGAAACATGTAATTCTAATAATCAATCATACCTACACCACGACCCTCCCGAATTTCCATGGTCATGGATCTTGAAACGACATCTCTTGAAGCAAGATCCTTGGCTGTAGGTGCATACCTTTCCATAAATCGCTCACCTTCACTGTTCCTAAGAATCCCACCTTCACCACGAGATCCTACATGTTGCAGATAAAATTAAGAAACAGGCATTGTTTAGTTTGAAACAAACCAGAATCAAAATCAGGTTATTGGAGAAAGTAATCATGCTATATTCATAACATGTGGAAAAAAAAAAACAATATGCAACATATTTTCCATGCGAGCTGAAGAAAGTAGCAACCTTCTGTTATAAGGCACCCCGCTCCATATATGCCTGTAGGATGAAACTGAACAAACTCCAAATCCTGCAGAAGAATAAATGGAGAAGAAAATGAATATCTGATATAAAATTTTTTGTATTTACTCAATTCAGGTATGGGAATCACAGCTAACCTCAAGTGGAACCCCGGCCCGGGCAACCATTGCATTGCCATCTCCAGTGCATGTATGGGCTGAGGTTGCTGAAAAGTATGCTCTACCATATCCCTGAAGAAGCACACAAGGATACAGGTATACTGCAGTAAGAAATCCTTTTCAATTACTTGAAACCAGCAAATATTGTCTACATTATAGTACCCCTGTAGCCAGAATTGTTGAAGCAGCATGGAAGCGATGCAATGTCCCATCTTCCATATTCAGTGCAATCACTCCTTGGCAGCTACCTGTATATCAAAACTCAATAAGCAATCAACTTACAGCATGAGTAACCTCCAAGTATAAAAACAAGTATATACACTGTTTTATCTACTAAAGGGCCCATAAGGGAAGAAGATGAAGAAGGCAAGCATTCAATACAGGTAATAAACAAATGCAATGTAATAAAAAGGGCAACACTTGCATGCAACATCTTGAATGTGACTAAATTCACAATACAACTTATGAGAAGGCAACAATACCAAATTATCCTATGAAAGTTATGAGAGAACCATCAACTAGCCTTATGACAAATCCAATAAGCTAAATGCCCAATATCCCTAGAAACCCATGTCTAAAAGATGTTTCAACCACTTTCTGCAACCATAAATGAGTGATTTTAGTCCACATACAAGTGTTTGGTTGATGGAGGAAGACAAGGTTAACAGGTAGTACTGAAAGACAAATAAAAAATATATATCAAATCCCACACCCCCACCATTGTTGATGTTTTCTATGATTTGGAGAGGTTTAAAGGCTATCACAAATCCTCCAATGTCCTCCCCTCTTTGGAAATAAACCCCAAAACTAGCTCAGAGGGTTCAATCTCTCCCCCTTCCCTTTTCGACCCTCCGAGAAATAGTCTAGAATATAGGGAAATTTGATCCCTTAGGACCATCTTGTTGTGTGCTGTTTTATACCCACCAAGCACAGAAATGTGAATAAAATTGCAAAAGACATGCATAAACATACCATCATTATTCATTAATAGATCCAAAGCAAAATATTCCACAAAAAATTGTGTATTGTGTCTCATAGCTTGGCCATAGAGAGTATGCAAAAGAGCATGCCCAGTTCTGTCAGCAGCACATGCACAACGATATGCCTGCCCACCTAGAAGAATAACCGAACATAAGAAGGCCATTAACATAAAGCACATGACTCTCAATTTAGGTTCCAAACTCTAAGCTGGTCTCATATCACCTTTCCCAAAATCTAAACTTTGACCCCCAAATGCACGCTGATAAATTTTTCCATCTTCTGTTCGAGAAAAAGGTAATCCGTAGTTCTCAAGTTCAATGACTGCTTTTGGTGCCTCCCTACACATGTATTGGATGGCATCCTGATCACCTGTGAAAATATCATAAAAAGTTAATGTTCAAAACAAAAATTTAATCTTGAGCATCACAAAATATAGATCATGCAATGTCCCCTAGCAGAAGCCCCAATACCTCTCAAAATGAAAAGGGGTACACTTCAGCTAGTATATGGGATACCCATGCAATGCCACCAATTTATATTCGACTTTGTAAGAAGATAAGTAAAAAAAGCAGAACAGCCTCACCAATGTAGGAAAATTATTTGCTTCATAGTAAAATTTCAACCTCCCAGATTCAAAATAATGCATGCGCTACAAACAAACGGTTCCTAATCCAATCAAATAACTTACCTAACCAGTCACTTCCCTTGACAGTGTCATACATGTGCCATCTCCAATCATCCTCGGTCATATTTCCCAGAGCAGCATTAATACCACCCTACAGAGTTTAGCACTAAATAGCATATTAGAAAGATATCCATCCAAAGAACAGCTGCCTTCACATAGAAGTGAAGCATCCCACTTGGTGCATACAATGTTTATACCAACAGTAAATAAACCCAATCCAACAGCTAAAATACAATCATAAATTCAAAACAACAAAAAAAGTGGTTCCATGCCCTTATGATCCCGAATTAAGAATCATATAAAGCACAAAAGATAGCACATGCCCTTACATTCCCCATCCCCCATTCACCCGTACTGCTTCCATGATATCACCAACGGTTAAAAATATGAACCTTTTATCAATAGCAAAACTACCCCCTGTGGTTTAGAAGCCCTCACATATCTCAGTAAACATTGTATTCTTCCAATAACGAGAGAATTTATGAAACCAAAAAAGTTGATCCTGCCATCTATCTACACTAACATTATGCATGAATCATAAATTATCAGCTAGAACATAACTCAACCATAAAATCTACAATCACCAATATCTATATTCTACCACCAATCAAGCTGACAGCTTACCTGAGCCGCAACAGTGTGCGATCGAGTGGGAAAAAGCTTGGTAATGCAAGCTGTATTGAATCCATGCTCTGAAAGTCCAATAGCAGCTCTCAAGCCTGCACCGCCTGCTCCTACTACAACCGCATCATAAGTGTGATCCACAACCGTGTATGAGGATCTCCCCCCAATCTACCAAACAATCCATCACGAACTTCATATAATCAGATAATAAAAAATTCAACCTAACTTATCAGGAAAATCAAAATCACAAATGCAGGAGGACAAGCCAAATAAACAATAAACAAATTATAATTATCAAGAGCGTTGCTAATTTTGATTTCCCAACAAACTACCAAACCAACTAGTTTTTGTAAAAGAAAATAAATAAATAAATCTTTAAAATTCGAATTCCTAAAAATTTACAGAAAAAAACCTCGATAGTAGAATCTACACGCACACGCACACGCACAAAAAAAGTAACCCTAATCTAATGCTATCGCATGATATTTTTTTTAAAAAAAACTATTAAAGAAGCTGGAAAATCATAATCAAGTAACACGTGAGCTATCAAAAAAACCCAAGGATTCAGATTGAAGATGAAACGTGAAGTGAAAAGAAGAAGAAACGTACAGAATCGGCAGAGAAAAATCTGGTACTGTGAAATCTGAAAGAGTCATTAGATAATATCTTCGTCGAGGAAGAAGAAGGAAGGCGAAGGCCACGAGCCACGCAGCGCCACATCTCTATTGCCTGCTTGTTAATAATAATAATAATAATAATAATGGATAGGATTGAAGAGTGTGAAAGTAAAAGCTTGTTATAAATATATTCTCTGTCTACCTATCTGAGGGAGAGGGACCGAAAAAAAGGGAGGCAAAGAGAAAAAAAAGCATCTGCTACCCAGTCACCAGTGTAGTGTACTGACAGCTGATGCTGTGAGGATTTACAGAAATGCCACTCAACTCCGGTTGCATTTAAAAATCGTTAGATACTTGCGTTCGATAATTCGGACTCTTGATATTTAAAAGATGAAGAGAATTACTGATCATTCTTTCTTTATTCCTAAAAACACGCGACGATATTTTGTCATGTCAGGGTTTTAGAAAAATGCTCACAGACAACGCAGAACAGACACCCTCACCGAAAAACTTCCGTTGTTTGAAAATTAAATTTGTGTTGGATCAGGTCACTAACAGGCAAGGCAAGCAATGAAGGCCGAACCACCTAAAAGTGAGATTGGGCCTTCTGGACCTTTTCTCATCTGCTGATGGGCCTAGTGTCCTCACTTCATATTAACAAAAACCTGCGAGGGATTAATGTTTCATTACTGCAAAATACTGTTCTTTTTTTAGTCATGAGATGTTTTACGCTTCGGTTTCTCAGTTTTTTTCTTCTTCTTATTGGTCCTTTAAAATTATTTTGATTCGAGATTGGTCTTGGTGATTTATTTTTATGCTTGCTTATGAGATCTCAGGGTGTCAGAGAAATATACTGTTGTTTAATTAATGCTTGATTTTATAAAATAAAATTCATTCTTATTAATTTAAAAGAATTAGAGTTTATAGACGGAAATTGAAGCTTAGATAAATATTCAAGAAAAGGCAGCTGGAGATTCCTTCCTTAAGGTTACCAAGAGATAAAGGCAGCAGAGCTGAAGGTAAAGTTACATACAGTGCCTTTTCTCTTCTCTCTCTCTCTCTCTTCAAGAAAGAAGTTATTAGAAACCACAACAGCCATAGGATTTTAAGATGATAGATCAGATGGCCATTTTTGAAGCACAGGGCTTATTCTTAAGTGGTAGATATTGTCTAATCGACACTCACTCCTATGCAGGAGATGCCACACTGACTGCTCTAGCAGATAGGATGAAGAAGGACAGAACGATTATGGGAGAGAAGACTCTTGAGAGCTCCGCTATAGAGCATTCTTCGACTAGGGAAATGGGAGAAAGACCTTTCTTTCTTTTTTTTAGGCAGGAAGAGCGAAATGGTCCCTCGATCCTCGGAGAAAAGAAAGATTAGGATACCGCCCTTCTCTCATGACTTCGAAATCGAGAACAAGGCCCACCTCTAAAGTGACGTAGACTCGGTCCCTAACGAAACTAAACTTGTGCAATTTCTATTCGTTCGGTATACCATCGATCCCTCTGGGAAGGTTAAAGTTGAATCATACCCAATCAAAGAATAGCCCTTCGTGACTCTCCCTCTGACCCTGGAGTTCATTGAATTGGACAATTCCTAATAAGCGCTATAGCTCGAGCTATAGCTTCTTCTCCTGTATGTGGTAGTATCTGCTGCTTGAGTTTATGTAGTCTTTCACGCAATTGCGTGAAGCATCTCGCTTCGCGATGCTACCTGTATATTTATTTTCAGATAAATTGAAATAAATTATAAAGTTTAATTATTAATTAATTTAATATTAAATAATAAAATTAAAAAATAAATAAATTAAAAAATAACATAAAAAATAATTAAGAGATAACCTATTAAACCTGTGACCTAAGTTATAAAACGAGGATAAAATCATAGAAAAAAAAATAAAAACAAATCACAAAATCTAATTTTCAATCAACTCAATATTAAAGGATAAAATTAAGGGGGAAAAGTCAATTAGAAAAAAAAAACTTGAGTTAATCGACTTAACTTGTCAAATTTACTGTCCAAGTTATGAGACTAGGATAACCGTATAAAAAGTAAATAAAAAAAATTATGAAGCTTAATTACCATTGATTTAATGTTGAAAGATGAAATTGAAATTAAAAAATGGATTAGAAAAGGACTAAAAAACAACCCGGGTCATAAGATGTTAACCTGCTAAATCATTGACCCGAGTCATGAGACATGGATAACCTTATAGAAAGCAAATCAAAATAAATCATGAAACCTATTTCTCGATCAATATAGTGCTGAAAAATAACATTAAAAAAATAAGTCAATTAGAAAAAAAAACAACTTGATTCAACTAAGTTAACTTGTCAACTCGCAGTTCAGGTCATCAAATTAGGATAGCTTTATAAAAAATAAATTTTAAAAAAATAATAAAGCTCAATTCCTAATAAACTTAATGTTTTAGGATGAAATTGAGATTAAAAAAAATAGAAAAAAAAGGAAAAAGAGAGAGAAAAAAACTATTCTAATGAATATTGTTTGTGAGAAGAGGGTACAATAAAATCCCCTCATCTTCTAGTTATTTGTTAACATGCTAAATCTGTGATTCGAGTCATGAGATGAAAATAATCTCATATAAAATAAACTAAAATAAATCATGAAGTTCAATTTTTGATAAATTCAATGTTGAAGGATAAAAATGAGAAATCAATCAATTAAAAAAAGAGAAAAAAACGCAATTCAACCGAGTTGACTTGTCCATTAACTAATGGTTTGGATTATAAGACAGGGATAATTAACCTCATAAAAAGTAAATAGAAAAATAATTATGAAGCTTAATCTCAATAAAATCAGTGTTGAAGGATAAAATTGAGATTGAAAAACAAATATAGAATGGAAAATAAAACTAAAGAGAAAAAAAAATATTCCATAAATAATGTTTTGAATTATCCCTTTTTATTCTAGTTTTTTTTTTTTTTTGTTAATGATAAAATTAACTGCCAATTTATCTCACCTGTTTGGCGGCAACTCGATCGTATAACAAATTAAATAATTGGGAAGTTGAAGATTCAAAAAAAAAAAAAAAAACAGATAGGGTCCAAGCTTCCTCCCACAAAAAGTATTCACTGGTCACAACAAATACGAGGAAATTTATAAAAGAGGCAAACAGGAATTGACGACTCTTCTCGTTCAGTTGCTCTCCAAGAGAGCCCACGTTATAAACTCACGACGCGCAGCCTCATAAATCATAGGGAGAGACCATTCATCCTTTGGCAGATTCATTGACACAAATCCATGCATCATGATTGAGAAAGAACAAAGCGAAACCACCATGGAAAATGAAAGGAAACCTAACAAAGAGGTGGTGGTGGATCATATACGTACGGCTTGATATTGGTGTGAGAGAGAAAAGACTTCCATTCCTCGTGGAATGATGGTCTTTCTGATACATCGTCATTAAATCTTGGTTGTTGGCCTTATCTTTTTGCATTTTATTCGAGCAAAGCAAACCATGCATTGTTTGCATGGCTTTAAACTTAGAAGAGAGAAGATATAGAATTGATGAAATTATATTCTGCCTTCATTATCTCTTCAACCGTAAGGATTCAAATACAAATATTTTGAGAAGAATAAAAAAATTATTTTACAGGGCAAGATGGATAGCCCAATTCATCATATCTAACATTGTTTAGCACATTATTTTGTGTTTAATTAGTTGCTTTTTTTTTTTATCCATTAATTTACTTGCAAAAACGAGATGAACTAAACTTTGTATTCGACTTGTTTCTGAGGCAACCCGGCCCACACGGAAACGCCTTTTTAATTATTTTGTTTCCCATATATTCAATTGTCTGCAGCAATAATTCAAGGCTTGAGTCACTATCCGCAAACTAAACGGGGCAAGAGAAAGTAAGATCTGCATGGCAATCCGATAATAATGTGGTGTTTTTTAAGACAAATGCTTGATAAATGAGCCAAGATTCGGAAACTATGTTTCTTACAAGTTCTGCGTTGCAGTATCATCAATTATTGAGCTAATTATACGTTACAAGTCACACCTTTTATTGCAATCATCTATTCAGAATCCTCTATCGTTTGCATGTATCCCGAATATGATTGCAGTTTTTGTAAATCTTCCTTGTACTTGTGTTCTTATGAACTGATCAATATTTTCAACATACATGGCGTCCGTTTGCATGTATCCCGAATAGCTAGGAACTGTTTTTCTTTTCCATTTGTTTTCGCCAAGAAGCTAGCCATGAACTCATTCCTTTGCTTTCAATTTTGTTAGAATAAGATAGCATGAATTAGGAAATAATATTTGGGACCTCCAAGTGAAGTCTACAGGACCGCTGAACTGAATCATTGTCTTGTTTACTAATTATTCAATTACTGTTCTTGATTATGAGATAGATGGAAGATTTGATGTTAAGGTTAGCAGTTGTATCTGTCAAACAAAATCTATATATAAATCGCCTAACTGGACATACGAGTTTATAATATTTTTGCTAATAGATTAATCATGAGTGATCGTAAATTATTGAGTATAATAAAAAAGAACACAACAACTCGTGCAACCTTTAATTGTTTACATTATCATTAATTTCAACAAAGAAAAGAAGAAATTAAAGGAGCCAGTTTCTTAACTGGAAAAGAAGGTTAACCACCTGGGTCATGGGACGCTAGCTATAATTTGTAGGGGTCCTACACCTGCTCATAGATATGCATGGGACCAAACAAGAATGCTACTATCAATCAATTTATAACGGGAAATAGGAGAAAAGGGAAACGGGACAGCCTCCCAAACGACAAAGCAGCCTTTGTTTGCTTCAGTCTTCATTCCATCTAGTGCAGTGGTGAGATCCAGAAAGTATAACTTTCCTGGAAAGTCACCGGAGGCCCTGCTGTTCCCTGTTGTATTGGTAATTGTAGGGTCCAAACTAGGTCACCGGGAAGCACCCTATGTTAATATTGATGATGAGGCCTTATGTTTCTGTTACATAAGAGAGAAAAATATGCATTCATAGCCATCTAAGGAGTCCCCACCAGGAAGATTTAAACGATAAGGAAGACATGATAGCCTTTTTTCGGTTTTAGAAGAAAAATATGAATTCATAGCCATCTAGTGATTCCCCACCATGAAGATGAACATCACGTAAAATTTATGAATATAATTTATATTATTTTTAATATATCTTTTTATTTATATTATCTTGTATTTAATTTTATTAGTTAGAATGTAAATGGTGATATTTGAACTCTTAATTATGTAATTATTAAGATTATAATATTATGTAAAATAATTATATTAACTTAAAAACTTAGTTATTAAATGAGATTTTAAAATATAATTTATATTATTATTTAATAAGTTTATGTATTTTTAACTAAAAGTATATTAGAGATTCCACTGGGAATTAAAAAAAAGCATTAATATTTAATCTTGGATTTATTCTCTTAGTTAATTTCATGCATAAGAATTATTTATTATTAATTGTTAAATTTGATTCTTAGTTAGTATTGGATTTATTATTTATTGGTTAGAAATTTCATAAATATAGGAGTTTTATATTATTTTAATTGTGTCTACTTGTTAAAAAAAAAGCTAATTACAGTCAACCAGTTTTGTCAGTTTTTAAACAATTAAAGTACATTCATCGTCCTTATTGATTTTTTTTTTATTTTTTTTATCAATAACTAAAACAAAATATTGCATCTGGGTTTACATTTTTTACAGCTCTTAATGGATAATATAAAAAAGTACATATGTATTTCAAGAAAAATAATTGTGCTGCAGCTGTTTTTTTTCTTTTTCTTTTTTTAGGAAATGCTGTATCTGATATTGAAAATTAATAAAGTGAAAAACACCGAAGGAAAAACCATATTACAGGCTACATGAATGACTAATTAACTACTCCTCAGTCCCAACATGGAGGGACCAAGGGGAAAAGTAGAATTTACAATGTGGGGAAGAGAGGTGAGGTGGCGTGTTGCGGTCATATAATATTATCCTGGGGTGTACAACAATCTGTTCATGGATCGATAATATCAGCTGCTACATTTATAAAACGTCAAAAGAAACTTGCTAAGCTGTTGGAAAAATCCAAGGGTGCTCTCAAATCTTCCTTCACATGCAGATGAACTTTGTATTGTATCTATATCCAACATACATACATACATGCATGCATACATACATACATACATACAGGGACGACGACACAGAGGGTGACGAACTGATTGGTCTCCGTTTAGAATTCATGATGGCACGCTGCTGTCTAATTTTTTATATGACTGTGTGGTGCTTGACTCTTATTGGCAAGCCTTTAGGAAAATCAACAAAAGGAAAGGCAAAGGCTTGATCGGCACCGACCAATTCCCAATGGAAGTTCAGAACCAAATGGTGAATGAAAACTGCCATTTCAAGTTTTGCCAATTCCGATCCTGCACAGAGTCGCGGTCCTCCCCCAAATGGCATGAAGTAATTACTACTCGCCGCCGCCGCCGCACTCGAACAAGTAGAAGATCCACGAGCATTGTTGTGCTGCTGTCATCACCATTGATAACATAAATAAACGAAAAGGCAAGTTAATTAGCTATAACAGTCGCCGATATATGTGTGTGATTTTATAATAAAAAAAATCTAATTAAAATGAGAAAATATAAGAATTCATATTCTTATAAATAAATAAATAAATAAAAAGAAAGAAAAAGAAAGCAAACACCCTCGTCTTCCTTCTTCGTGGCTAAGATCATTTCAAATTGTCAGCCTACACGTCCATTCATAGGCTTAATAATTTCATGCTGATCCTAATTACCAGTTTCCAAGATTGATATTAGGAAGACATCCTATCGATTAGGCAGTGATTTAGACGTGAACCGGAGGCTAGCTAGGTGGTAGCGATTTGAAGATGAAGGGAGACCTATCTCTCGTAAATAATAAATTAAATTAAAAATTAATAGACTAATAAAAGAACAAGATAAATAAGTATTTGGTAAAATAATTATAGGAAAATAAAGAACTTTCAAGAATTTATTGAGAGGAAATATTTTAAAAAAGTAATGAAAAGAACATATCAAACTCAGTTGTATCAAATCAAGATCATAAGACTTCAAAAGAAAAAAGGCACCAAGGAAAGGAAAACATAAAACTAGTAAAATTCAATTTCTTAGAAGAAAGACAGTTTTTACTTTAATTTTCCTCTGAGAAGACAATTAACGTATGGATATGTGACAGATACCAACAATCCAAAAACCAAAAACACGAGTAGGATTTGATTGTCTCTAGCTCTATTACAAGGGCAGACCACGGGAGCTTTCGGTGTCCAAATGTCATGGAATCAACCCTTGCATTGAACGCTAAAATGGAGATATGTGTAGCCAAAAACCAAACACAGTCAGAACCTTGTTGATGATGCCAAAATCTAAATACGGACAATTGTCAATTACAGTGTCTGAATCTGCATGTTTCACAATTTCCAGTGTAAATTCACAACCAGTTATTATCCAGTAGTACTCTTCTGAAATACTAGGGGAAGCTCCTCTTATATTCATTCATTTCGTGATGATGCATCGGTCCACATTGAATAGAAATGAAGGAATAGTTTTTGAGTGGATTATTACTCGTAAATCTGAATTTAAGTGTTTAGATCATATTTATTACAAAAATGATTTTTGACTTTAAATTATAATACAATAGTTATTTTTATAAATAATAAGTTAAAATGAAAGTATGTTTGATGAATAAACATACATTAAATTAAACTCATAAGTTAAAATCTAAAATTCAAACTTTTTGTTAAATCAAGTTTTGACTCAGTTTTAATTATAACAAACTCTTGATTTAAATAAAAAATTATTTCTAAAAAAA
>Ga0325403_1002037_pt1 | contig 17570 bp, 18 predicted proteins | sample PopdelMetagenome_19_FD_205665 | JGI IMG/M metagenome (GOLD analysis project Ga0325403, IMG submission 205665) | Populus deltoides microbial communities from Bellville, Georgia, United States - Xylem-PdKOR-R4 | ecosystem: Host-associated > Plants > Phyllosphere > Stem > Wood/Secondary xylem...
AGGAAGGTTAAGTCTGAAGATAGGTACCGGTGTGCTTCAGAGGAGAGTTTCAAAACGTAAAAGTATCAATTACATTGAAGCAAGTATGTCAAACAACTAAGGAGTTTACATAGAGTTTCACAACACACACTCTTGACACACGAGGATTGTGTAGGAAATTATCGAGGAGAATTGGTCTCTGAAGAGTTGGAGAGCCTATAGATTCCAAGGGGGAGTTCCTATGTGAACTGCTAGCAACTGGAGGTTTCAATTAGGATGAAAACAGTTTAAAGATCATCAGATGTATTGGCAAGCTACTACGGTAAGAGACATAACATGGTTCACTGTCTCATCAAGGTAGTATAGACACAAAGGTTTTTGTTTAGAGACACTCCTTTTGTAATTTTTCAAACTAGTAAAAAAATTGTCTATTCTGGGTTTGGCTAGCATGGAGGTCTTTTTTTTTTTCAATCTTTTAAAGAGTTCTTCAAAAGGTTTTCCTTTTGTGATAAAATATCTTGTGCATTTAAGTCTTCTACATTCTTTATTTATTTGGTTACTGATCAGTGTTTGCAAAGTGTTAATAGATCATCTATTAACATGTGATAAATAGGAAAAGGGACTTTTGAGTGGTATCAGAGCAAGTTCACTTTATATGAGTGAGATCTATTTTTCCTGATTGAAAATGTCAACACTGAATCCACCACCACAATTTAATAGTGAGAACTATGCTATTGTAAGGTCAGAATGAGAGCCTTTCTTAAATCACTAGATGAGAAAGTACAACACTCAATAGAGTAAGGGTGGATCAAACTTGAAATGTTTTTTGCTAGATGGAATAGAGATGATGCTGCTAATTGTAATTGGAATAACAAAGGCCTGAATGCTATATTTATAGTGGTTTCTCCTAATGAGTTTAAAAGAATATCTATGAGTTTAAAGCTACCCATGAGGGAACTAAATCAGTGAAAAATTTGAAATTACAAATGTTAACTTCAAAGTTTGAGGAAATTAGAATGCTGGAAGATGAATCTTTTAATGAGTTTTATGTTAAACTTAATGACATTGTGAATTCCAAGTTCAATTTTAGAGATAAAATGGAGGATACATGAATTGTAAGGAAGATCTTAAGATCCTTACCTGAAAGATTTTGGCCAAAGATAACAGCCGTTGAAAAAACCAAGGATTTTGATACTATACATGTTAAAGAACTAATATATTTCTTATAAACATATGAATCTACATTGCCTCATCAAAGGAAAGGTAAGTCCATTGCACTTAAATCTTTTAGGGAAAAACATAAGTACTCTTCAGATGATGATCTTAATAATAAAGATATAGCTCTTATAGTTAAGAAATTTTAAAAATTCATGTTTAAGAAGAAGAAAATTGATAAAGGCAAAAAGGTAAATGATTTTGTGAAAAGAAATGATCAGAAAATGAAAGTAAAATTAAGACTGAATCTAGGAAAAAAAGTTAAGTGTTTTGAATGTTCAGGATAGGGTCACTTGAGAAGTGAATGTCTTAATTTTAAAAAAATAAAAGTAAAGCTCTTAATGTCACCATAAGTGCTGAATTTGACTTTGAAAATTCTAATTCATCATCTGATAATGAATTTGCTTTTATTTCTCTTTCTGACACTGTTAATGAATCTACTACAAACTATTGAGATATCATATGATTCTGACATAGATCAGACTATCATTAATTATAGTGATTCAGATATTACTTTTGTTATTATCGATCTTGAATTAAGCTTGTATGAAGCTTATGACGACTTGTGTGAAGAATTAGTGAAAGTCAAGAAAGTGAACAAGAAATTGTTCAATAAACTGATAGATGTGGAGAACAATATGGTAGAAGCCCTAAAGCTATCAGAAGTAGAGATATCTAGATCTCTTAGGAAATTAAAGCATTTGAAAATGAGTTGACTAGGTGCAAACAGTCATAAGAACCATCAACAACACAAGAACTTGATGAGCTGTTGAAAGCTCAAATGGTAAGTACTAATCATACAAGATTATGATACATGACATATGGAAACTCCATCAACAATACATCTGTATCTTCCTCTTCCAAAAGGATTACCTTTATAAAAGGTAAGGAACCTTTCATGTCAGAAGACAAATCAAACAATATCCAAAAAGGTAAGTTGAAAGGTAAGTTTATTCCTATCTGTCAGTATTGTGAAATTGAAGAACATGTAAAAAGAAATTATTTCGTAAGTAAAAATCAAAATTTAGAATACAAAATTGACTTAGTCTTAAATCAATTATGTACTATAGAAAGGAAAATTGATAAGTGAGTAGGTTATGAGAAATTTAATGAGACTGAAAGTTCTACAGAACAAAAATGAAAAATTAATGGGTAGTTAAGAAAAAGGAAATATGTTTTGTAGTACACATTGCACTAAAAACTATGAATAACAATTTATGATATTTAGATAGTGGATGTTCTAGACATATGTTAGGAGATAAAGATCAATTTAAGAAATTTGAATTCATGAATGGTGGTTCAGTGACCTTTAGAGATGGAAGCATAGCTACCATTGAAGGTAAATGAAATGTTGAAATTGCTAGTTTACCTATTTTTCATAATACTTTGTTTGTGAATGGCCTTAAAGCTAACCTACTAAACATAAGCTAATTTTATGATGAGAATCATAATGTGCAGTTTTCTAAGGATGAATGTAACATCTACAATTGTGCTAGTAAATGGATCATGAAAGGTACTAAAATTTCAAACAATTATTATGGAATTTCTACCTTGACTTTATTAGGATGTCAAAAGGCAACACTAGATGATTTTGATCTTTGACATCAACGCCTTGATCATATCAATTTTAGAGATTTATCAAAAACTTCTACAAACAAAGTTGTATAAGGACTACCAAATATGCAAATAATCAAGATAATGGTGTGTAAAGCATGTCAAAAAGGAAAACAAACAAAAGCTTAATATAAAAAGATTGCTGACATTTTGACATCAAGACCACTTGAATTATTGCACATGGATCTAATGATCCAACTTAAATTGAGAGTATTGGTGGAAAGAAGTATATCATGATCATTGTAGATATACTTGGGCTTACTACTGGCTTTTGAGCTCCCAGTCAAGAAAGAGCTCTCAGTCGAGAGCATCTCTCTCTAAGCTTTCTCTCTCCCTTATGAGAGTTTCCTCCCTAGTAGCAGCGTTTGCCTTAGTTTATCGGGCGGGTCGGTTTTCCTAATTGATTATTGTTTCATTTGTTGTGCCCTATAGCTAAATCAATGAAGTCTTCGTTACTTCGCTTTGCATAACAAGATTGTCCTTGTCAGCTATCTCGTTCTTTGCCTAGAATTAGGGCATGGACTCGAAGGAGCTCACTCGCTCTGCAGGATAACCAGACTCCTACCTTAGCTTTGCCTTCTCCACGACGCCTTGACCCTTGCAGTTCTAGCTCTGGTGGGATTTTCCCTAATATGGCTTCTCCTAGTCACATCCCTTTGGGTGTTATGCCTGATGGGAGTAGCAATGTTTAGGTTTTTGAGTAGGTTGAATAAAGACATAACTAATATGGTGGAATTACAACCTTATATGGACTTAGAGGATTTGGTACATTTAGCTATTAAAGTGGAGAAACAAATGAAAAGAAAGAGTAGTGTACGACCAAGAGCTTATTCAGGTTGAAAGATGAATTATAGGGGAGGAGAGAGAGTAACGTACTATCAAAGCCAATAATGACTCTTAAAGTTTTTGAACCTAACAACCCAAAGAAGCAAGTTTTGGCCACTGAAAAAAAGTCTAAAACCGAAGTGCAAACAAAATGTAATTGAGATATTAAGTATTTTAAGTGTTAGGGATTAGGGCAGTATGCATCATAGTGTGCAAATCAGAGAATCATGATTTTGAGGGATGATGGAGAGATTTAATCTACTAGTGAGACGTCTGATTGTGATGATATGCCACTACTTATAGATGATAATGATGTTGAATATGCATATGAGCGCAAGTTATGGTGATAAAGAGAGCTTTGATTACTCAGGTTAAAGAAGATGACGTAGAGCAACAAAGAGAGAATATTTTCCATACTAGATGCCAAATCTAAAATAAAGTATATAGTAAGATCATTAATAGTTGTAGTTGTGCTAATATTGCTAGTGTAAACTTTGGTTAGAAAGTTGGGTTTGAGTATTATAAGGCATGCGAAACCTTATCAGCTTAAATGATTGAATGAATGTGGTGTAGTTAAGGTGAATAAACAAGTGTTGATTACATTATCAGTAGGAAAGTATAAGGATCAAATCTTATGTGATGTTATTTCTATGTATACTACACATATGTTATTAGGGAGACCTTGAAGATTTGATAGAAAAATCAAACATGATGGGTTTAAGAACAAATATTCCTTGAAAAAGAATGGTAAAGTATACACACTTGCGCCATTGTTACCTAAGCAAGTGTATGAAGATCAAATGAGGTTAAAGAAGGATTTTGATTCAAAATAACTTCAGCCAGAACATCATGGTGATTAAGTGAGGAAGAATGACAATAAAATAAGCCATGAGTTGTAAAAACAAAGGGATAAAGTTTCGACCACTAGGAAGGGAGAAGAAGGTTTTGGCCAAATGAAAAAAAAAAGGTTAGAAGCCTTGAGTGGAGAGAATAAAGTAAGGACGAGAAAAAAAGAGTGTATAAAAAAAGTTGGGAAACACCTTAATTTCTATGCAAAACCTAATGATATTAAACATGCTTATTTTTCTGAGATGCCTATGATTTTACTTATGTATAAGAAGACATACTTTAATTTTGATAACTTGAATTCTTAGTGTTCCTAAAGTTTTTTTGTAAGAATTTGAGGATATCTTTTTAGATGAAATACGTAGTGGTTTGCCACCGATTAGAGGAATTGAACATCAAATAGACTTTGTGCCAATAATAGTTATACCTAATCGACTAGCTTATAGGAGCAACCCAAAAGAGACTAAGGAACTATAAAGGTAAGTGGAGGAGTTATTGTCAAAGTGTTACATTTGAGAGAGCACGAGTCTTTATGCAGTTATTGTACCTTTAGTGCCAAAGAAGGACCATACTTAACGAATGTGTGTTGATTGCACAACCATCAATAATATTACTTTAAAGTATGGACATCCTATCCCTATATTAGATGATATGTTGGATGAATTGCATGGTTCTAATTTGTTTTTCTAAAATTAATTTGAGAAGTGGTTATCATTAAATTATGATGAAAAAAATATGATGAATGAAAAACTATTTTTAAAACTAAATATGGTTTGTATGAGTGATTGGTTTTGCCTTTTAGACTTACTAATGCACCTAACACCTTTACGAGATTAATAATTCAAGTTTTACATACATTTATTGATAAGTTTGTGATTGTATACTTTGACAATATACTCATTTATAGCAAAGGATTGGATGTACATATAGGACATTTAAGACAGGTTCTTGAAGTACTTAGAAAGGAATCCTTGTACGCTAATTTACAGAAGTGTGATTTTTGCATGGATAAGATTATATTTCTTGGTTATGTTGTTAGTGCAAAGGGAATAGATATGGATGAGGCTAAGGTTAAGGCTATACAAGAATGGCCTATGCCTAAATCAATAATAGAATTTAGGAGTTTTCATTTAGTACATTAGCCTCACCATTGACTGAAATAATTAAGAAATTAGTAGAATTCAAATGGGGTAAGGAATAAGAAAATGTATTTAATTTGTTGAAATCAAAATTAATTTCAAGATTAGGTATTGATGCTGTTCTAATGCAAGAGAAATGACCCATTGCTTATTTTAGTGAAAAACTTAATGGTGCAGCTCTTAATTATCCGACTTATGACAAAGAGTTATATGCATTAGTAAGGGCATTGGAAAATTGACAACATTATCTTTGGCCAAGGAAGTTTGTGATATATACGGATCACAAATCATTGAAATATTTGAAAAGCCAAGGTAAGTTAAATAAGTAACAAGCCAAGTGGATTGAATTTATTGAGACATTCCTATATATGATTAAGTACACGCAAGGTTAAGAAAATGTGGTTGCAGATGCGTTGTCGCGAAGGTATGTTCTTCTTAATACTCCGAATACTAAATTATTAGGATTTGAGTATATTAAAGAATTATATCCTAATGATAATGATTTTGGTACCATTTATGTTGAGTGTAGATTAATTCAAATAGGGTAAAGAATAAGAAAATGCGTTTAATTTGTTGAAATCAAAATTAATTTCAAGAATAGGTATTGGCATTGTTCTAATGTAGAGAAACAACCCATTGCTTAATTTAGTGAAAAACTTAATGGTGCAGCTCTTAATTATCCGATTTATGACAAAGAGTTGTATGCATTAGTAAGGGCATTGAAAAATTAGCAACATTATCTTTGGCCAAGGAAGTTTGTGATACATACGGATCACAAATCATTGAAATATTTGAAAAGCCAAGGTAAGTTAAATAAGAAACAAGCCAGGTGGATTGAATTTATTGAGACATTCCTATATATGATTAAGTACATGCAAGGTTAAGAAAATGTGGTTGCAGATGCTTTGTCGCGAAGGTATGTTCTTCTTAATACTCTGAATACTAAATTATTAGGATTTGAGTATATTACAGAATTATATCCTGATGATAATGATTTTGGTACCATATATGTTGAGTGTAGATTTTCGACCAAGGATAAATTTTTTAGGCATGATGGACTTATGTTCAAGGAGAATTATTATATATGCCTAATTGTTTTATGCGTGAATTGGTTGTAAGAGAAGCTCATGGGGAAGGTTTAATAGGGTATTTTAGAATTGCCAAGACTTTAGAAGTTTTACATGAACATTTTTACTAGCCTAACATGAAAAGAGATGTGCAAAGAATTTATGATAGATGCATAACTTATAAACAAGCTAAGACTGGAGTAAAACCCCATGGGTTATATAAACCTTTACCTATTCCTAATGAACATTGAGTTGATATTTATATGGATTTTATTTTGGATTTACCAAGGCCTAGGAAAGGCAGAGACTCCATATTTGTTGTTGTGGATAGATTTCCCAAGATAACACATTTCACTACTTGTCATAAAACTGATGATGCAATAATTATCACAGATTTCTTTATGTAGAGAGTTCATTTGGTTACATGGTGTTCCTATGAGCATTGTGTCTGATCGAGATGTAAAGTTTTTCTGTTACTTTTAGAAGGTTTTGTGGGGGCAAGTTAAGGACAAAATTTTTATTTTCTACTGCTCGTCACCCATCAATAGATAGCCAAACTGTAGTTGTAAATAAGACTTTAACTCAATTATTAAGGGCTATCATTCAAAAGAATCTTAAAAATTAGGAAGATTATTTGCTTTTTATTGAATTTGCATATAATTATAGTGTGGATTCTACTACTCATTATTCACCATTTAAGATTGTTTATGATTTTAATCCTTTAACACCATTGGATTTAATTCCTCTACCTGTTGATGAAAGAGTTAGTCTTGATGGTAATAAAAAAAACACAGGTGGTGAAGGACTTACATACAAAGATTCAACAACAATGGATCTACCATGTGAGGGTGTTAGTGCTACATTCAATATTGAAGATCTCTCTTTCTTTGATGTAGGTGATGATTTGAGGTCGAATCCTTTTAAGGAGAGAGGGAATGATATGATCTAAGCAACACCAAAGAATCTATTGGAGGTTCCAATTGGTGCAGTGATAAGGTTTAGGGCTAAGATGTTCAAAGAGGCTTTTAATGGATTTCTTCTAGATACATGGGATAAGGTAGACTTTAAAAGGGTAATAAATAATGAAGAGCAAGCCTTTATTAATATGATTTATGTTTAAAAGGGCTTGTTGGTGGAAACAAGGTCATTACACAAGGATTGGGATACAAAGACTCAAATCGAACAGTTTGACCTTTTGCTATTGTTTTGATTATAACTAGAGATACAAGTTGAATTTAGATTAGATTTTTATTGGGTTGAAAACTAGACTTCTATACCTTTCCAATGATATATGGAACGCCTTCTAATTGATTAAGACAAGAGAGAACCAGCATATGAAGTTAGCTTTGATGCTGCCAGCAAATTATGAGAAAAACCGACCTTGTCTTATTTTAATTAGTTAGGCTATTGATTTATCTTTTTTTTTTGCAACACTTGTTCAAGTTTCAGACTTGTTTACGTTATTTATTTTAATTACTTTAGGCTAGTTTTAGCTTGGTTTGAGTATTATTTAAATTGGGTTTATGTGTGACCCATTAGAGAAACTAGAGTTACTTTTCTTTAATTCTTGCACTTGCCCCCAATATGGGGTGTGATCTTAGTCCGGGTTATTTTCTTAAGAAAAACTTACTAGGCTCAATAGAGATTGCAATGGATACTTTAGAGTTGCGAAATGATGATCAAATATGGTCTTTCCTCATTCCAAATGCGTGCATTTATGATCGGGCAAGCTTTGCTTTTCCATGTGAAATTCTTTGTTTAGCTAAGACCTTAGCTTTATTATGTGGGTTGTTTGCTTTTTAAGTTTTGTCTTTGAGTGTAAGATCACTTTTCAGTAGAGTCACTTAAATTCTCATAATCTTATTTACTAAAACAAACATCGATTTGGCTTTCGCTTTTGCGCTAAAACTTTGATTTTCCAAACATTTTCATGAAAATATAAGATCATGCATAATTTTTGAAGAAAGAAGGAAATACACCAAAGAAGTCTTGGTCAAACTTTAGTTTTGTTGATTGATGGGAATAATACATCACGCATAACATTTCTTTACAACATCAGAGTTTGTAGGTCTAGGTAGATCCTCTCTATCTATATTGGCCAAACTCCTCAACCCATACGTTAGTGGAGGAGTTGGCGACTGGCGTCAATTGCTGGAATTGGTTACTAGATTATTGTCTAAAGCGAGAAGAAATTTATAGCGGTGTCACTATTCATGATGGTTACGGACGATAATCAGTAGTGAGGAAACTGGTGTTGGTGAGGGTGTATAGGAGGTTTTGGGTGGTTAGACAGCTGTAGAAGTCGAAATGGTGGCGGAGAGAGAGAAAGAGTAATTCTGACAAAGAAGATGATGGTTTTCTACAACTTTGGCCTCTGATTTCTTGATGCTCAGTTCATGGAATCCACCCCTATTTATAGGGGGTGGAAGAGGGACATTTTGTCTTTTCTGGTGCCAAATCATGAACTGAGATTTGACAGTTGAAGGCTATCCGAGTTGGCTTCTTTGAGCCCGTTCCATGGTCGTTGTGCTGTCAATTGGCCAGAAAAGACGATACTGGGGGGTAGTCAAATGTTAAGCCATAATTTTCTTGCAAGTTTTGTCAAATTTGATGAAGAGATGAAGAATAAAATGCCTTTGAAAAGTTGCCCTATGAGCAATCTTTACAGGCAAAAATGAAAAAGAAGATGAACAATAACAAAAACGGTGCCATTTTGGTAGAGTTCAATTTAGTCCTTCGATTTGTGATTTCTCTCAATTACATCTCTGAATGGCTTTAAACTTTCAATTTTATATAATTTTATCCTTGTCGAACTTCAATATCATCCCCGAATTCTAATGCCTTTTTCACATTAGTCATTAGTCTTGGATTTCTTCAATTTAACCCTTAATTAACTATTAAACTTAATTTGACTCATTTAAAGTTTAATTAAGTCTTTGCTCCTAATTAAATCCTTTAATTAGACCCAAATTAATTCTAAAACATAATTAAACTTTTAGTTTTCCTATGATTAAATCAAATTGGCTTATTAAAAATCTAATTGTATCTTTAGACATAATTTTTATGTAGATTCGTCCAATAATCATTTAATTTGACGTTGAATCTGTATTATCTCTCCAGTTTTGGGCATGACGGGTACAATCAGGCTTCCAACTTCGTCTAAAATTGCAGCTTGTTTTTATGCATATCTGAAATCCTTCCTCAGCCAGTTTTTTCCTCATCGCCAATCTCCTTACTATTATTATTTATTTTAAAAAGAAAAAAAAGGCAAGTTTAGGGGAATAATCCAGAAATGGGTTATGACATGGTTACTCATGTTCATACTATTTTTTATGGGAGGAGGATATTACATAAACTCCTTTCATTAGATAACAACTAGTATCTCATTCCGTGAGGTGGTCAAAATGAGATGATCATGGATATGTCATTTCCTTATTATATGTAGAAACATGATAGGCTAAGGAAAAACTATTTCCTTGTTTGTTTGGAATACCAAGGGTTAGTAACATCTATTTGGCCAAGGTTTTTTTTTTTTCAAGCAAAGAATTTATTTAACACTCATTTATTTTAATTCCTAGAGTGTGCCGAGTTGGGCTTATTTTTTTAGAATACTTATTTTTATTAGTTTTAATGTTTCGGGCTTTATTTTAATTTGGATTGATGTTAGACCATTAGATCGACTAGGGTTTATTTTATTTCATGCATAATTATTACTTTTGTAAGATGATATTTTTTTAGGTTGGAAATACATCATTGCTATATATTATTATGCGTGTGAAAAGAAATTATCTTAATTTGGTTCTTCAATGAACTACTCTAACGTATCGAAGAATTGACCAACCTTCATGGTGTCTTCCATACTTATTCGCGTTTCTTCATAAGCTTTGGATGGATTTTTTTTTTCGTTATCTATCTATAGTTTTAATGTCTTTGTACAAGTTATTGTTGTGTCATGCTTAAAGCCTGAATTTAGCTTTCTTGTAAAGGAATGATTTGATTATGGGTTTTTGAATCTTTAAATCCACGAGACTCGCATCATCGACGATACGTCATCTGCACACATCATTAGCCCTTTTTTAAAATAAAATAGACAATGCGTCATTGACCCGTTAAGATTTTGGCCATGGAGAGGGTTGGAAAATCTAGGTCTGAGTTTTTTGGAACTGAAAATCCCATTTTTAAAACCTTTTTTCACTTGAAAACACCGAAGAAACATACTAAGAACCTTATTAAACTCATTTTCAACCGCAAAATACTCTTTAATTTGTCAAAAACATCTTAAATTAAACTAAATAAGATAAGAGTCATGAGCCTCAATCAACTTTTTCCAGAAGATGAAAGTTCTAAAAAACTTCAATGGCACGTTTCTTGCTATCGCAGGGGATATTGAGAAGAACTACACTTAAAATTGGTAAAACAAAATTGCCACATAGTTTTATGATAATTACGAAACACTAACTGATCTTCAAAGGTTCTAGATAAGGGGTTAGTTATGTAATAGAAAAGATATCAATCACCCTATATATCCTATATAAGATAAGTTGTATTATTATTCATTTTTTTATGATAAAAGTACTTATTATACTTACATGCTAAAAATTTGCCTAAATTTGTATATAGGAGTTTGTCGTAAAAGACTACTAAAACCTAAAGCGGTGATTTAGGACCTCGGTCCGGAAATAAGGCTCAATCCTTACTTTTTGAAACATGGGTAGTTGCACATGGGCACACTGTTAATGGGACATGTCGTCATCTAATTGTTTGGTTCAAGGTCACTAGAAGACCTAAGTGTACTAGTCTTATCAGAAATTTATAGGGTAAGAAACTAGTTGTGGCCAGGGAATGTATTAACACCCATAACACATCTTATCTGAGGTAAATTGCATTATGTAGTCTAGATATGATTTAAAGGTTTTGATGGGTTCTTACCCGATGGTCTGTTAATGGCCCAGAATAAAAATTTACTCTCATGAATAAATCTGGTATTTTAAATTTATTATCTGCTCATATGCCTAGATAAATTTTTATAGGAAGAGTCCATGTAGGTACTCTGATAGGGTTCACATATCCTAGAAGGCTAAATGTTTCTTTACAACTCATATATTATAGTGAAAAATACTTTCAATTAAAATTAGTAAATATCTAAAATAATCTTGAAAATTTTCTAGTCAACTTTTAGTATTTAAATACTAACCTACTTATAGGTCCAACATTTATACTAGGATATTGACCATTAATTTTCATGAATTAAAATTTTAGAGTTATTGAAATATTGGCCAAATCCTTAAGGAATTTTACAAACTTGGTATAAATTTCAAAAGATACAAAGGAAAGTTAACACAGGTAATTTTCTAAAATCATGCTAAAAACAATTCTCTCTTTTTTTACAAATAAAAATGCAATTTTTATAAAGAGTCGTATACAACAAACAAAAATCATTTTTAAAATTTTTTTTGGGCCATGTTTGGCAAAACCATATTTTTTGTTCAAAACAAAACTGTCAAAACAAGTCTAAGGACATGTTTGCAAACACGCCTTTAAGCCAAAATTCATGTTATCAAAACAATGGCAAACCAAACAAAACCTTAAGTATTTAACTCGGTTTTGACTCGACCAGGTCAACCCGAAAACACTGGTCCAACCATGAATTGAATAAAAAACCAAGGTTTAACCCAAAATAGAGATTTAAACTGAAATAAATCAAAACTATAAAAAAAACACAAAACATAAAATTTTCTAATGAAAACAGATCAAACACCAAGGAAAATGAAGAACATGAAGAATAATGAAGAACATTTAACCTCAAACCCAACAATATAAACATCAAATCATACCAAATTTCAAGCAATAAAAAGCAAGGTTTTGTTCACAATCAAGCATAGATAAAAAAAAAAAAATCAAGCATTCATTTTTAATTATTACTTAAACATCAAGATTTTTGTTAAAATGAGTTTTGGTTCAAAATTGAAACCCCCAGATTAAAACCCACAAAACATGTTATTAATACATGAAAACCCTAAATTAGTTACTAATGGTGATAGATGAACTTGCAGAAAGCAAAATCAAATCAAAATGAAACCTAAAACTAGCACTCAAGACAATGTTCTTCAGATGAACATAAAGAACATAAACCCAAGTTGATCAGAAAACTTAGCATACACTGTCAAGCCTAGAAAATACATTTTAGGCCTCTAGACCAATTTCTCTTAGCCTTATCAAGCCACATTATCATAAACAAACAAGTTTGAATAAAAAACACTAACAAATAACCTCGAATCATTAAGAACATGTATAGGATTTCAACTTCCAAAAGTACAACCTTATTATCAATCAACAAAAACATTAAAACTCAATGCAAAACCGACTCTTTAAACACTTCAGACCCAAACTAAACTCAAGAATCAAGAACATGCAATAGCAACCTAGAAAAAAACCATTATGTGCCTTTTACTATCTTTGATAGATTCCAAAACTACCACTTTTCATCAAAACCAAACACACAAACACCTTTTAAACATCCTAACAACATTGGCAACAATTTCAAAACAAGATTAATCAATCAAAACAATATTTTCATTCATCAATCCACATAAATGCTAAAACACAAAATAATGCCAAAAAGATTAAAAAATGACATTAAACATTAAAAACGTATAAATGGGCATGCCACATGGACTTCACTCTTGAGTTTTCACGTGGTTATACCTTCTGCAAGCTTGCTGGCTATAAGCTGTTACTTCCCTTCTCTTTTCCTTCCTTCCTTCTTTCCCTTTCACTTTCTATTCTTTCCAAAACTTGCTAGACCTTCTATGTTAGGTCTCTGAACCTTCACACTAGGGTTTTTTTTTTACAGAGTATATCCTCATATTTTTCTTTTTTTACTACCTCCCTTTTTTTCTTTGATTTATAGGGTTTTTCTAAGTTTTTTAGTGGATTCCCTCAAAGATTGATCAAATCTCAATCTTTTGATCAAAATGAGAGAGCTTTGTACAAATGTTAACAATTGGAACCTTTGTCCTTCAATGGTTTTTGGGAATGATGGTTTTCTCTTTCATGGAGACAAAGGCATGTGTCTCTCACCTTCTAATCTTGGATGAAAGATTTATGGCCCTTGATAAGAACTCTTTGTGATTTTTTAAGTGTGAACACAAGAAGAAGCTAGATGGTTTCGCACAAATAGGTATCTTAGTCAAGGCTAACCGAGTTGGCCACTTTTGAGGCTTCGTCGGAAAAACTCTAATATGAATGTCTTCAGAGACCACCTGAAATTGGTAGAGGAGATGCAACCCTTTTGTTTGGATCTATCCTTGGTCCATTTAGTGGTTTGTAGCTCCACATTTATTTACGTAAAAGTGTCAACTCGATCAGCCCAGAATTTGAAAATGCAATAATGGCTTATCAGGAACAAGATGTTGGAGACTTTTATGGAAGAATTGGGATGTAAACTTTCAATTTCATTAAAATGGGGTTGTAGAGGGGATGTTAGAGACTTACGCCCAATAAGCCCAGACCATGTGGTTGGACCAAAGCTCAACCTAAACTTAAAGGTGTGTATGGTCTGCCCTGGTTTTCCTTAAGAAATAAGGTTTTGTTCGACTCCTTACCTTTGATTTTAGGCTAAGCACATGTTTGCCAAATACATCTTAAGCTTTTTCCCTTTAGCCTTAATTTTATCTATATTTGTGTCTCTAGCCAAACAAACCCTTAAATTTTTTAAAAACATTTCTGAAAAAAATTAAGGGACCATTTTGAATTCATTTGTGAGTTCCTCACATGTTTTTCCTATAGTTTTTACCTCATATCATATTGTGAACTTATACTGTAAGATATGAGTCTGATATTAAGAATACTTGATTTTCTCAAAACAATTTCAAAAAAATAATAAAAATATTTTTTATTTTAAAAATAAAAAAATATTTTTTTCAAGAGTTTCATTTAATATTAGGTTGTAGACCTGCATTATAAAATACAGATCCGATATTAAAAATACTCGAATTTTTCTAAAATTTTGAAAAATCTAAAAAATTCAAAAAGATTTCCTCATTTCAAAAACATAAAAAATATGTTTTTTTCTTGCATATGACCAAATTCTAAAGGTTTTACATGCATATTTTCTAAAAAACAGAATCATTTTTATCGTGCAAAATGGATATCGTAGCCAATTTATAATTATCCATTAGAATTTGGTCAAAATATCAAAAATCCCACAACAATTAATTAGTTTAATTAATATTTGGAGTATTAGAATTTAGCTATAGACTTTAATATTTGAGAGTATAAAATTACATTGTAAAGTATACCTTCATATATTAAAGATACAAAATAGTAAATAAATGCATTTCTAAAAATTGAGCTTTAGAATGGTTAGTATTTAACCTAATAAGATAGAGACATCTTCACGAAAGGAGATGTACCTTAAACTTTTGATAAGACTAACAAATAGAAACATGTCTTAGATCAATAATCAATCAATGATGCAATTTATCATAGATAAGGTGCACTAGAGGTGATATGTCTTTCCCCTGCACAACTAGTTCCCTTACCCAGACTCTCATAAACCATAAGTTTTCTAGTGACCATGATACTAGGTGGCTACTCCCTTTTAATCATAATTTTATGATTAACTTAAACACCCTTTAATCTAGGATGTTGATCTGTTATTCGACATCATGCATATCATGACACCTCTCACCATGATAAACCTTTTAATATCAAAATCAAATTTTTTTATGGTCATAATATGGCCAACAAACCACATTCTCTCTTCTCCTCTATTTTCCAATGACATTATCTCTCCTTTCTTATAACTCAAGAACTGAAACTTGAAACAAATGAAAGTTATGGCCTAAGTTTAAATGACTAAAACTAAAAGGACCAACAATGCATAAATGAAGATGTTTTGGATGGAAATGAAGTTTTTTGCTTGAAAATAAAAAGGCATTGTTATATTTTATTTGTTTTTATCTTGATCTTTCTTTGTTTAATTGTTTGTTATATTAAATTGACCTCCAATTTAAATTTGAAATTCTGTAAAAAAATCTTGAATTTCAATAAATGTGCTAAGATAAGAAAATCTCAACATATTAAATATCACCAACATCACATAAAAAAATAAAATTGAAATAGAATAAATTTTAATATCCAAAAGAAAAAAAAGGCACTCTTTAATGAAAAATGCAAATGCCTTATATAGACATCACACAATTAACGAGTCAGTTAAAAGAATTGTGGTACGAGAGAGGTGTTTCATTGTTCATATGAATAGTGAAGCTACACTATTTTTTTCTTTTTTCTTTTTATTTTTATCCTTTATTTTTATTAATTTTGTCTTCACATTTTCTTTTTATTTTTTATGTAATCGTATTGTGACATAATTTCATGAGATAAAGTTTTAAATTGTAGTAGAAAGACAAAATTAAACAAGAAAACCACAATATAAAACACTAAAAAAATACATGGCTAGTCTCAGAGGTTTTATAATTTTTATTTTGATCTAAATATTTATTTTGTTCATTTTTAGTCATCGAGTTTGAAAGATAAGAGAGAGACTTGCTATAAAATAATGAAAGAAAGAGAAAGTAATTGGTTGGTCATAGTCCAATCTTGTTATCAACGAGTTTTATTTGATGAGGAAAGCTTCATTGATGTATTTTTCCCTTCATCTTACTTGAGAAAGTAAATTGAGGTTGATAGGTGATTTTTCCTTGTTTAGTTTTGTGTTTTTAACTGATTTTTGAGATGTTTTTAGTTGAAAGATTGGTTTTTTGGTATGATAAGAATGTTCATTAGGTGTTTTTATATGAAAATAGCTTTAAAATGAATTTTTAGATCAAATAAATTCTAACTTGAATTTTTGAGCACCTCTCTAGTGATCAATAACTAGAAAGATAGATGACACATCGTCTTTTTTTTTTGAAAGGTTGTTTGCTCTTTTTATAAAAAAAAAGAAAAAAATGCAAAATGTGCAAGTCCCTGCATGCGACCTTTTTTTTCTTTTAGGCCACACATGCCCAGTCACATTGGCCTCTATTAATTCAACCCATTATGCTTTTTTAAAAATATTTTTAATTAAATTTCATTCAAATAAATAACATGAAAATACATTAAAAAATATCATTTTATTAAATATTACTCCATTTATATTTAATTTTTTATGACATCATATCATTTGTTTTTATAAAATTATTAAACATGCTACACAGAAATAACATGAAATAAATAACTTCAAAATATCTAACGAATATCATTTTTAATAATAAAATTATAGTTTTTTGATAAAAAAAATTGAGCACTTTTTTATAATATTTCATGATTTTTATTGATATTTTTTTAAAATTTTGACTTTTGGTTTTTCTACATAAATCTATTTTATTGTCGCATGATTACATAAAAAGCATGCAAAAAAACATTTCAGTGTGTTATTCTTATATTTTTAATACTTCCACTTCATATTAATAAAACCATTAATTTTTTTAAAAGTTTGCTTTTATGATTGTCATAATTTTTTGCTTCAAAAAATAAACATTCTAATAAATAAATTACCAAAAAAAATCACATTAATAGGATAAAGAGATTTTAATTAAAAATTTATCTTTTTATTGTTATTATGTATCCTTTAGAATCTCATGGGTATTTATTAAATGAAATATATTACTAAGAAAAGCTACATTTTTTATTGATAAAAATAGATTAATAAGAAAAGGAAGCATTATTCGAGCAAATTATTTTATATTGTGTTTAAATTACTAATTTTTTTATAAAAAAATTATTAACATATGATGAAATAAAAAAATATGAATAGCTCTCAACAACACGAGATTAAATATTTTAATATATATTTATTTGTTATCTTCTCAATTAAATCTTATAATTATGTTAATACCTC
>Ga0325403_1002038_pt1 | contig 17569 bp, 9 predicted proteins | sample PopdelMetagenome_19_FD_205665 | JGI IMG/M metagenome (GOLD analysis project Ga0325403, IMG submission 205665) | Populus deltoides microbial communities from Bellville, Georgia, United States - Xylem-PdKOR-R4 | ecosystem: Host-associated > Plants > Phyllosphere > Stem > Wood/Secondary xylem...
CCGACACTTGTGCTATGGAAAGAACTTGATTTGTTGTTAACATTAGTTATAATCATGAATACCTGACAACATTTACAAGTATTAGTATTATTCAAATAAGATAATTAATGTAATCATGTTAACAATTTATAATTCGATTGGAACCCCCTTTGTGTGTGGTTTCTAGTTAAGTAATAAGAGTTTATACTATACTTGTTTGAAATACCATTAGTGGATCCTCTAACCTTAACAATTGTTTTTATCATTGTTTAATCTTTATATCAATATCACATCTCAAAGCTCTCTTCAACTTATTATTATTATTATTATTATTATTATTATTATTATTATTATTTATAATTTATATAGTTAACCTCCATGTGGTTCGACCCCGGTTTTGCCGGGTTATTTATTACTTCGACACTCCTACATTTGGGAGAAGACATCAATCTTTTGGTCGTGTCAATTACCCTTTCAAATACCTTTTTCGATGACTAAATGCAACTTTACACTCCCAAAATCCAAAGTCTATATTGTGTATCCACCATCTCATTTTTTCAAGTATGCATACAATTTTCGTTACAACTCCAATTTTATATTCCAATTAGTTATATTAACCCCTTATACGAACGTTGAATTTCAAATAAATGTATCACATCCAATACAAACTTTACATTTCTTTTTTATCCACTATATTATTTTTGAATAACATAATTATTTCATACTACAATAAAATAATAACTATCTAAGCAATAGTTAAAAATTTCAAGAGTCAGGGTGTCGAACACCTACTTTAAGCCTGAGTGTGTTCTGCCACTCTCAATTGTTGTCTTGATTCAACAACCTCCTCTGTTCCATTAGGGACACAACTTATCATGAACATGTCAAGTATCATAGGAATTCCATTCCAATTTCCTACTCAATTTATATTTTCAAGCCAATAATAAAGGAATTCATATGAGTAATGCACATCCTCAAAAATCCAAGCCTTTCATATACTCAAGTCATATTCATCCATTTCCAGACAACACGTAGCCAATATTTAAACACGTAAACCATATAAACACCCTTCATTTCTTTAACGTTTATCATTAGGCCAAAACACTCATGATGCAATGTATGAGTATTCCTTTATCTTTTTTGCATATTCTCATCTAATCACATACTTTCAATCATAATCTAACAATTTATAACTCATAAATTCAATTTAAATCTCTCCCCTATTTAACAATTCTATTTTAGTCAATCTTAGATATATACATACCCTCCCCCCTTTCATAACAAAAATCCACTCCTAATACAATTAAAACAAATGTTTAAACATCCCATAATACCATTTAACACAATTTATACATTTCCCTCTCACTTGGCCGAAACCTCATGGATTAATTCCATGAGTTTCCGCTTAATTTTTTTAATCAAATCATTTAAGCACATTATATAATTGTCATAACCTATTTTTGAGCTATTCCTAAATAATTTACCCTTTTTTCCTTCCCCATAAAAAAATAAATCATAATAGCAAGGAGATTGGCAACTCGGCAAAAACTCGCTAAAATGGATTTTAGATATAGAGGAAGGTCAAGCTGTAATTTTGGATGAATTGAGAGCTTAATTGTACCTCATTGTACCCAAGACTGAAGAAACAAATGAGATTCAAAGTCGAAAATAATGATTATTGGATGAATCTGTATAAAATTAAGTCTAAAGACATAATTGGATTTTTAATAGGCCAATTTTACTTACTTATGAGCCAAATTAAAAGTTTAATTGTATTTAAGAATTAATTTGGGTCCAATTAAAGGATTTAATTAGGTGCAATGACTTAATTATATTTTAAATGGGTCAAACTGATTTTATTAGGGACTTAATTGGTGAAAAAATAAGCTTGGGAACCCTTTTTGGGTTTAATTGTAAATATTAGAATTTTAGAGTATCAAATTTAATTTTTACCAAGATAATTGGTTGAAATCAAGGGTAAAATTGAAGATAATTGAAAGTTTGGGGTTAATTAAAGGGTAATTGAAGAAATTCACAATGAATGACTAATTTGAAAAAGGCGTCGAACTTTAAGGACTTAATTGATTGTGATCAGGAGTGAAATTGAAGAAAATATAAAGTTTAATAGTTAATTGAGGGTCAATCTGTATAAATCAAAGACCAAGGACCAAAATGAAAAAGACGCTGAAATCTAGAGTTGACATTGAAGTTCAACGAGAGAAAAATTATATAAAATCAAAAGTTTGAGGTCAATTAACGGTGCAATTGAAAGAAATAAAAAGACGGGGGCCCAAATTGAACTTTGGCCAAACCTCTAAATTAAAACCCTAAAAAGTATAAAACAACATCGTGTTGAACAGTAAAAAAAAGAAGGAACAAACCAAATGACACGTCGTCTGGTTACTGCTTATCATCATCTTCTTTTTTCACCCTAAAAAGTTGTCCGGGTGGCTACTTTTCAAGAGAATTTAATGCTTCATCTCTTCACCAAATTTAACAAAACATACACCACCATGATAACCTGACATTTGAACATACCCCGGTATGGTTCTTTCCGGTTGAGTGACACCACAACGGCCGTGGTGCTGGCCGATAGTGACCAACTCATGTAACCTTAAACTACTAACTTTTGATAAACCATGATGACAAATTTGAGCCAAAAGTTTGGGGGGGGGGGAATCAGCCCCCCCTAGTTTTTCTCTTGCCATTGATGTTCATTCTCCTCTCTCTCTGCCATGTTTTTGGCCACCGCCACCTCAACACCGCCAACCAAGAGTGGACCAACCTTCTCAACAAACTTATCTGCTCATTGGTAATAGTGACAACCACCACCAACTTCCTCTTCTCCTTCTCCATCGCAGGTTTCTTATTCTTCAACAACCAACACCGGCCATCAATTCTTCCACCAGCATCTCTACCATCCTCACGTCGAACCTCCCAACACTAGCAACCAAGCAGCACTCCCTTGCCCAGGTAATCTTCTTACTCTCCTTCTCCCTACTACAGTCAGCCATTGCATGCAAAACGAGAATTTGTTTTGTATGAAGGAGGTAAGTATAATTAACATGGTTGCTGGGCTAGGCTAACAATAATGTGGGCTTGGGCTGAACCTGTTTTAGCCCAGCTCAGATGGCTGGGCCGGGTCCAACCCAACGCCAACTCCAAAAAAAAAGACATTGTTACGCTGCTAGTCCACCCAACCCGACTGAGTCAGGCTAGACCCATTTCTGCCTAGTCCGGATGGCTGGGTCGGGTCCAGCCCAACATACAATAATAATAAAAAAATAGTTTTTTTAAAGAAAAAAATAGTTTTTTTAAAGAAAAAAACATGAAAATTTTCAAATGGCATTTTAAAAATATTTGTGGGTTCCCTGCATATTTTCCCAATAATTTTGCATAATATTGGGTTGTATATTTACATTGTAAGATATAGATTCAATATTAAAAATAACTAGTTCTTAAAAAATTTCAAAACAAAATCAAAAAATTAAAAATTAAAAAAAAAATCATTTCAAAGAACAAAAAAATGTTTTGTTTTCTTATAGACGGCTGAATCCTAAAAGTTTTCCAAGCATATTTTCAAAAAAAATAAAAATAAAAAATTACAATTTTCTCATATTTTAAAATGTTAAATGGGTATCATAACCAATTTATAATTATCCGTTAGGGTTTGGTCAAAATATAAAAAATCCTTCACCAATCATCTTGTTCATTTTTATTTTTAAAGTGTTAAGACTTGGTTGTAGACTTTAGTATTTGGAGGTATAAAACTACACCATAAAGTATACCCTCAGATATTAAAAATACAAAAAAAATTGCAATGCTAAAATTTAGACTTTAGAGCAGTTAGGATTTAGCCCAACAAGATAGAGACTTCCTCACCAAGGGAGATCTGTCTTGAACCTTGGAAAAGACTAATGGGTAGAAACATGACCTAAGAAAACAATCAACCAACAATGCAGCTTACCTTAGGTAGGGTGCACTATAAGTGATGCGTCTTTTCCTTGCACAACCAATTCCTTACTCAGACTCTTGTATTCCATTAGGTTTCCAAGTTACCATAACACTAGGTGGTGACTCCTGAACTTTATAATCATAATCTTATGATTAAACCCAAAACCCCTTTTCACCAATATCTTAGGAGGCCAACTCGCCTTTCTCAATGCTTCATGGGGCATGACAATAATCACCATTTAACACAACTTTCATGGCAATTCAAAGCAACAACTCAAAAATCCTCCTATTATGACTTTAGTCGAATCTATCTAAAAGAAAGGCATGAATTTTCTTTTAAATTTCTTAACAATATCTCAGGAGGCAATGTCGCCTTTCTCAAAGCTTCATGGGGTACGACATAATCACCATTTAACACAACTTTCATGGCAATTCGAAGCAACAACTAAAAAATCCTCCTATTATGACTTTAGTCGAATCTATCCAAAAGAAAGACATGAATTTTCTTTTAAATTTCTTAACAATCCTATCAAACTCAATCATTTAACATTTAGCCTAACACAATTCAATGCAATTATTACAACAATTACATCAACCAAATCAACCTCTCTTTTTTATAGTCTAGGCCAAAGCTTACCCTTTAAAGAGTCAAGGGTTCCTTTTTAAAATTTCATGTGATTAAAAGAGCATATATATAGTTTATATCAATCAACTTATAATTAATTCATTTCAATTAAGAATTTAAGCAACATCAAACCCTTTTCATATTATAGTTAACCAAATATGTGTTCAAAGGGAAACATGCTTTTCCTTTCAGGATTTTACCTAATTCTACATTACTCATTAATTTTCTATGCCCAAGAACATAACTCATGACAAGTTTAGCATCAATAACTCACCATCCAATCAAACACTTAGTTTAACCATAAATTCATAAACTAACATTCATGAAAATCATGTAAGAACTCATTAAAGCTAAAAAAAAAAGGTTTATCATCACTTACCCACATCAAACCAAGGAGAAATTCCAAGGTTTCCAACTTTCTTCTTATTCTCCCTCTTAAAACTTTTGTTTCTCTTTCTAGCTGCCACTTTCTCTCTATTATTTCTTATAAACCCTTGCCAATAGATCCTTCCTTTCACTCTTTTCTTCCATCATTTCATTTAATCTCTTCTTTTTTAGTGAATATCCTAAGAAAATTTTAAGAAAATAAAGGAGAGAAGGTCCATCCATGGCTACTAGAAACAACCTCTTGTAGGCTGATTTTATGTTTAATTACATTTTTTTCCCTTTATTTAATGTCCCTTGTATTTGTTTTTTGTGTAAATTACCAGGTTGCTGCCTAAATGACGAGTCTTTATTCTAAATTATGGTTGTCATGAAAATACAGCCCAATGTACGACATCAAGTCGAGAGAATCCTCGTAAAAGTTTAGCCCAATCTAATTGTCGGATTGAGAGTTATGCATGATATTGAAAAATTGGTCAATTTGTGATTTTTTGTCAGAAATTTGAATTTTCTTATGCAACCCTTACATCAATCGTATAAGTTATTTTACTAAATCTTTATATTAATTAATTTATTTATATATTAATTATTTTATTCACAGACTTATTACTATTTTGCGGTAACGTTATTTATTTTTAACTAGAGTTTACACCAACACTTTTTTATATAGTTATTTCTTAACTTTTTATTCCTCCATTCTATTATAATTCTTGGATTTATTTTTTCATTCTCAAAACACATTTATTTTAACTTTTCCTAATTCTTCTGCCAATAAAACTCATTACCGATTTCTCCAACATTATGAATTTTTAACTAAATTTCTTAGTCCTCATTTTAACTTTAAAAAATGTTTAAATTCATTTATGGATTTTATCCCCTCCAGTACACATCAAATTATTATTTTTCTCATTATTTATCCATTTTATTTCATCCAGAGTTGCCATTTCTTATTGAAGTTTTATTATCTTTGACCCTTTACACAGGGGTTTACAATGTTTATTTCTTTTACATAGGTAAAACAATGTATAAAGTTTTTTTTTTTAATTATATTACATATCAAATGTTTGAGTTGGTTACTAATTGTTGTATGTTTTTTTACATAAAAATATGGTTATGAGAGCATTTACACATGAGCGACCAAGAATTAAGTCCAAACATATTATGTCTTTTCAGGTCTTGAAGGTAGAGCTACAACCTTCATTAGCATACGTGTAATACGTTATTGATAATGCAAATGATGTTATTTTTATTAAGTATATTTTTTATTGTAACCATATTTACTAAGTTTCATTGGTTATTTATTAACAGATGGTGTGAGAATAGATGCTTTGAAAATAATCCAACAAATATTTTGTTATTTTATCGTAGCGAGTTAGATAAACAGTAGTCAAATCAGGTATGTTATAATAAATTGCAATGTTAATTTTAAAATTGGTTGATGTTGAAATTTGCTAAATTAAGATCCTTGGGTCTGGCATGGCAGCTAAACTCAAGATCCCTAGGTCTAGCATGACCCAAGCGCCTTGTGTGTGGCTACCATGCCAGACTTAAGATACTTGAGGTCTAGAAGTGCCTTGGGTATGGCTGGACTGCCAGACCTAAGATACTTGAGGTCTAGAAGCGCCTTGGGTATGGCTGCTATGCCAGACTCATGCGCTTGGATCTAGCATTACCCAAGCGCCTGAGCTTGATAACCATGCCAGACTTAAGCATTTTTTAAAAAAAATATATAGAAATTCACTTATAATTGTTCTAAAAACATATTTATTTTGTATTTTCATCTTTGTCTTTTTAACCAAATATATTTTTATCTTCTCTATATTTATTTCTTCTATTTTAGGACATTAACCACACACATCCCTAAAATTCACTCAATTTTTTTTTATTAATCTTTAATTTTAGTGAAGAAATCATCTATAAAATTGCATAAATTAAGATAGTCAAAAGGACAATAAATTTTTTATATATACAGTATTTTCTTTTCCTACAACATAGTATATCAATTCAAAAGTTCAAAAGTTTTATTTTATGATCGTATATTTTAAATTTTTGTATATACTAATAGTTATAATGTAAAATAAAGTCTCCTTACAACAAACTTTGACAATTAAATCATGCAACAACATCTTAAATTTTAAAAAAGCATGAACCGTTTAAAAAATTGTCAAACACTTGGATGAAAACATAAAATTAATATAGTCGGGACTCAGGTGCACGATTTTGGCATGGTTGTCACTTGGGTCTGGGTATGATAGCCATACTAGATTTAACAAACAACAAACAAAAAGGACAATTGTACACTTTAATTGTCACGAGAGAAAAAAAAAAGAAAAAAACACAAATAATCCATTATCGGCGGCAATTCAATTATTATTTGTCTACACGTGTCAAACCATGTAGAAGAGGGCATGATTGTGTATCCAGTGAAACGGCGGATGACCATATTTGGCCACTGAAAAGCGTTACGCGTGTCTTTGTAATGGTACATGTGTTATTCATTCGCTTGGAAAGAAAAAAAAAACTAAAAAATATCTCATGAAAAAACAAAAACTACCATTACAATTCATAATTAAAAATTTCTTAATTTTCAGGGATTTTCCATGCCTCGTAATTTTTTTATAATAATTGTTTATTACAATGTTATTTTTGTCAGCATTCATTAATAAAATCACGATTCTCGTATTGGTTGTTATATAAAAATTTACTATTTCCCAGTGCTTTTTCTATCTTATCCTGTATTGTAAAAAAAATTTACTAGGTAAAATACCCCTATTTAAACCTGTTAATAAGCCTAATTGCAACAAGCGGTTGAACCTGTAAGGGTCTGTTTGGCATTGTGTTTGCAACTGTGTTTTGTTAAATTTTGAATTTTTTTTTATTAAAATTGAGTGCGGTTTGTATTTTTTAGATCGTTTTGATGTGCTAATATCAAAAATAATTTTTAAAAAATAAAAAAATATCATTAATATATATTTTAATATAAAATACTATTTAAAAAACAAACACAACCACACTGGAAGCACGCTATTAAGACTTTCTTCATAACTGCTTTCCTGTCTTCTAATGAAGCTCCATACCCTCCGCGCCAATCCCCAGATCCTCCTCCAAATGGGCGACCCCACCCGTGGTAAACTCTCTCAATTTTCCCACATTTTCTCATCAACCAGACACCCTTCTCTCACATCGCATTTCTTAAATTCTATTCTCTCTTATTTTTCTTTTCTTAATCTAATCTCTAACATTTCTCTACAGACTCCTCCGATTTCCTCACCGACAAATCGGCTAAAATCTTTGTGGCTGGACACCGCGGTCTAGTCGGCTCGGCAATCGTCCGTAAACTTCAATCCCTTGGCTTCACCAATCTTGTCCTTCGGTCCCACTCCGAGCTCGATCTCACTCGCCAATTTGATGTGGACTCCTTTGCCGCGGAGAATCCCCGATTTGTTATCCTAGCCGCTGCTAAAGTCGGCGGGATCCACGCTAACAATACGTACCCTGCCGATTTCATTGCTATAAATCTCCAGATCCAAACTAATGTGATTGACTCCTCACTTCGCCACGGAGTTAAGAAATTTTTGTTTTTGGGATCTTCATGTATTTACCCTAAGTTAGCACCGCAGCCCATTCCTGAAAATGCACTGCTTACTGGGCCTTTAGAGCCTACGAATGAGTGGTACGCAATTGCGAAGATAGCTGGGATTAAGATGTGCCAGGCTTACAGGATTCAGTATAGTTGGGATGCTATTTCTGGAATGCCGACCAACTTATATGGTCGGAATGATAATTTTCATCCGGAGAATTCTCATGTTTTGCCGGCATTGATGAGGAGGTTTCACGAGGCGAAGGTGAATAATGCGAAACAAGTGGTGGTCTGGGGAACTGGGAGTCCGTTGAGGGAGTTTTTGCATGTTGATGATTTGGCGGATGCGATGGTGTTTTTGATGGACAAGTATAGTGGGTTGGAGCATTTAAATGTGGGCAGTGGGAAGGAGGTTACTATAAAGGATTTGGCAGAGTTGGTGAAGGAAGTTGTAGGGTTTGAAGGTGATCTTGTTTGGGATACATCAAAGCCAGATGGGACTCCGAGGAAGTTAATGGATAATTCTAAGTTATTGGGGTTGGGTTGGACACCGAAGATTTCACTTAAGGATGGGCTTGTTGATACTTATAAGTGGTATGTGGAGAATGTGGTGGGGCAATGATGCAGGTGATTACTACAACGTTTAATGTGTTTTCTATTGAAGATTATTGGCTGTCGGTCTAATGATTGCAACTATATATGTTATGCTTACATTGAAATAATTTCAACACTCATTGTGTATCGGTTACCTTACATATGCATTTGCCTCTAGTTCACTAGTTATTTTTGTCTAGGAACTCCGAATGCTGTTGTTGTTTCAGTGTACTATTATTTTATGTTGAGTAGCTCATTCTGAGGATTATTACATGAATGTGGTTGGTGCTTGTGGCTTTTTATTTGCTGGATTAGGCATGATAACATTGATAATCAAAATTCATATGATTGTCTTTATATCTTGTCCGACCTCTTGCACGAGCATTGCTTGATTTACACTTTCTAATGTGGATCTGCCTTTTATCTATGTCAATTTGCTAATTTTATTTTTCCAAGAAACATGCTTTGAATTCAACATCGAGTTTCCATTTGTCTGCAATGTAGGCAATTATATATAGTGTGGCAAGTGCTGTGTTGCTTCGTTAGTAACGTGATATATGCTTTCTTGTTTCTAATGCCTGTCCCAATTGGTTATGGTTTCCTACCAGTAATTAATCTAGCTTGTTTAGAAATCTGGTACTGATGCTGTGTTATTCTGCGACTATTTCATTATAAACTCCTCTTCTGCCTGAGATATCTGATCTTCCATTCTTTCTCTAATCTTTATTTTGTTTTCCCCTGCTTTTTATATATTTTATTTCCCCCCTGACTTCTTGTACACAAGCTCGAGCAAGGCATGACGATCTCAATTGATATAGAAGCTAGTGCTATCCTGTTCTAGTTTAACCTTGTTCCCAATGGTAACACAACTTTCTTCATTTCATATACTTGTTATGAGTTGTAGTTGTTCTACCCTGCAATTGTAATCACCCAACACTGAGCATCTGAGTCCTGATATCATTGACGAGTTAATTGTCTTTCTTATATTTGAAGGTCAATTGCAATGTCAAATAAAACTCAGTCCAATAGGAAAGCTCAGCATACTGTAGATTTTAGAGCTAATAGAATTATAGGACAGGGGAGACCAAAATGATAATACAGAACGTATTTGAGCCGGAAGGTAACAAAAAGAGACTGTACTGCATTATCTGTCTGCTTCTTTTGTGTTGAACATTTCCTTTCATTTGTATTCTTTAGGACCAAAAAATGAAGATATGATGATGTGGAATCGAATGGATCTTTATCCTTTGGAATCAAGAACTTATTTGCTAGTGTTGATGTGATTACCTTCTCAATTCAATTTCTTGAACCCTGGATAAAATATTGTTGTTTTTGGAACTACCAATTCTGTTTTTGATTCACTTAAACCCAATCCATGATTTGCGTGCTCCAAGGTATTCAATTCTTTAGGGGGGGTTTCATGTGGGGGAAGGGGAGCTTGTTTACCTGCAGAACTTGCTTCTTCAACAAGACCGAATTCACATCCTATGATTTGTCATCTCGGAGATGGTAGTTAATGAATAAACAACCACATAACATGCATTTACTTGTGCTCCTGATACTTGGTTGTGCCTCCTTTTCTGGTTTTTGTTGAAGATATCATTAAATAAAAAAGAAGAATAAGAAATGCTTTGTACCAGTTTGGGGTGCTTGATTACTAGCTCAAATATTTTCCTTCTGGAAATTTGTTTCTCTTTAGGTATACCTGGTTTATGGGTACTATGCTCAAGGGTCATGAGTACATTTTTTGTGTTGCCTATAGTATACAGGAATAATTTCTGCACTCGGGAATAATTTTGGCAACTAAAAACTATGATTTTCCTGAATAAAGCTTTGATGGATGGAAACAAAAGTGATAATTAAAACGAAGGATTTCTCTTTAAACTATGCAAATTTAATTTATTTTGCTGATTAGCAGAAGTTGGGTATATTCATGTAAGGATGTGATCATGCATCAAGTTCTATGCTGTAACCCTCTGGTATGTTGGAGAAAATCTTAGATAAAAGCAGATGTGCAGGTTTTCTTTTTTTATGATGGTTTTGTATTAGATAATGTTTTTAATTGGAGTTCAGGATCAGCAAGTACTCAATCCTTGGCAGTCTAAATGCCGATTACTAGTGGAGTTTTTACATTGACATGTAGATTTCGCATAGGTATTCAAATGTTTTATTTTTCTTATTTAGAGAAGCGGTTAAAAGTTTTGTTTGATCTGTGATGTTTGGCAGTGCCAAAATTGATACTAGGTCTGAACTATATTTGATACCGAAGTGTCTGTGACTGATTTTTGGAATGTTGAAAAATAGAGCTAATTAGTAAGAAGTAGTAACATATGGAACACTTGTTATTCACTCAAGGTCACTGAATCCTCAGGATGCAAATGGATATAAGTCATCTTATTTGTTGCTAGGGGCAACTCTTCAGCTTGCTACTTATGGGTTCTCTCTCCTTGAGGGTCTGTTTTTATTCAGGCTAACTGTGTTTCTAATTGATGACCATGTGTTCAGGTTTAACACAAAATCCTTGCATCGATCTAGTGATAGACCATGTAAAACTCCAGTGCAGGGATTTGGTGTATAAAAGCTTAATCCTCAGCGAGTATGTTAAATTGAAAACTGCATGTTTAGATACATCCGTTCCTCTCCCAGGATGCAGAATCCCAATTTAACATTTTAAAAGAAAGTGGAAGTGGAGACTGAAAGTACATCTCTGACATTTCCTCTTGTCCTTTTCCATTGTAGAGGAATTCTCTTCTAACTAATAGACTTGCTATCGAGTTATTCTCTTCGATGGATAGTCTTGGAGATTTTTCCACCTCACTTTCAATTTATTCATTGTTTTCCTTTTGAGACCTTTAGTTGTAAGATATGTGTGCATCTTGGGAGTTGGTTTGACTGTCGTTCTGTGAATTAACTATCTTTTCTGTTCCCAGATCACTGGCATTATGAAATTCATGCTCCTGTCCTATGCTATGTTGACTCCCAAGAAGAATTGGGGCTTGTTTGAGGCAATTTTGAGTTCATGACTTTGATACTGGTTCCCTTAAAACTAGGTTGATTGTGAATAGAAGGTTGCTTTTTCTGTGTTTCCTGTGGTACATTAGCACTGAGTTATGTTCTGAAGGTCTGGTGCTCTTATACAACTCTTGCATGAGTACTTCTCTGCTTAGATCAATTTATCATAGAAAGTAAGGCAACAAAAGGAAAGATGGTTTCTTAACTACTAGTTACCACTTCTGAAGCATGCTGTTAATTGATCGGGAAAGGCTTATCAATTCGCAACGTCTGAGTGTTGTTATTTCAAGACAGCTGGTCCACCGAATTTTTTCCAACTCTATATTAACTTGTCTACAACTTAGGTGATTTACTTCTAATATGATAACCTAGCATATGTAGGCCCTTGTTCACTTGATATATGCTTGGAACATTTGATTTTTAGATAGATGATTGAGAAAGGTATGATGCTGGAAAAATAATTGCGGTTTACATGACATGTATTCCATGAAGACATAATGAAGATCCAGGACAATTGACAGCTAAAAGTTTTAATCCAAGGTGAGGAGGAGTTTGATTTTTGTTGTTTGGAATTTATGGATTGCTACCATATCATACCTTTAGATGCATAGAAGATTGACAGTTTGAATAACAGTCAAGATTTTGTGGAATTTTAACGTGATTGGATAACAGGGAAGGATATGTATAATGAACCAAAAACACACTTCTTAGAGGACATGACAAGGAATTAAGTTATTTTTGTTGCCTTGAATGGAGCCCAATTGACCTGTAGCAGGATTGCGGGAGGGGTAGTGGTGTGTTAATGCGCTTCCATGTTATGTGGTCAGTGGTCACCTCTTTATTTTTCATAATTTTTTGTTTTTTGGGGTAATAATGGAGAGCACTGGCTCGAACCTAGGATATGCCCCTCCCAAACCTCATGCCTTCACCACCTAACCTAGAACTAGTTGGTCCTTTAATTCATGATCATGACTTTCCACTTAGAGGCAATAATTCATTAAGATAGATATGGAAGCTAATATTGGCAAGGGTCTCTGACGTCAAATACACAGGTGCCCAACTGAAATGTGAAGGATAGAGTCCCAATGTTCTTCCTGGTTACAGGTATCTAGTCGTGAGAATGAAGAAACCTGACTTGAGTTGTTGCAGTTTTGAAGTTTGATAACACTGTTTATCTGAGAATAAGTTTCGATAACGTTGTTGCTTTACTGAAATGAAACAGTGTCTCTGTCATTTTCCTTTCAGAAACTTCACCAGAACAAGCTTTATCCCAGCTCCTTTCAAGCAGCTTCTCTCTGGCCTCTTAAAGACCCTACGGATGCCAGCTAGCTAGCTGCCAATTCCATGCACTTGATCTGGTCCTCATGAACGAGGGTACGAGAAAAACATAGGCACCAAGTGCTACAGCATCCATGGGCTGGGATGGGACCTAGTCTTAATTGCACTTGTATGCTGATACATGGTGCGTGTAAAAAAGAGATTCGGAGTGAGGAGCAGTCTAGGTTGGCCAAACAAAAGAACCAGACAGCCATTTGAGGTAGGTAAGGAAAAGTTTTGCCTTGTTAAAGTGAACACGTTAGAGCCTTGTTTAGGATTGCAAACAAACCAGAGAATCTCAACACAAGTTGCTGCTCGCTAGCAATTTTAGGAAAATATAATTGAAGTGGACGATCCACCTACTGCTGGGTAGTGGCCCTAGGCTTGAACAGGAAACTCCCTGTTCTTCCCCATGAGGTGCAAGACATCCTGACAAGTACAATTCAGTTATTACTGTTGTTCATGACACTTAACCCTGAATTTGGTAGACATCGGTTATGATCATATTCAATTACTATTGCTGCAAATCTCATAAAGTTACCATAAAAGTTGTCGTCTTACGTTGGCAACAAACGTTCACGGGTTATCAGAAACAGTAATAGTAATTGTGGTTGGTATTGTAATAGCTGTGGTTTGAAAATAGTTATTTTATAAAAAGTATTTTTAATTAATGTTGGTTTGGAAAAATATATATTTAGTTAAAACTATGGTTGAAATTGAAGTTGAACAAAAAATAATTTAACGTGTTTAGTTAAGAATGTTTTTCATGTTATAAAATAACTAAAAAAACGTATATTAATATTGATAGTTTTTAATTAAAATATTATACATTTAATTACTGTTATTACATCATGAAATAAACAATACTTTATATAAAATATTTTTTATTATTTTATTAAATTATTTACAATTCTATTATATATAAAATCTATCTCACAATAATTATAGTTTTCATGATTTAGAATTATAGTTTTCATGATTTACTGAATGTGAAACAAATTCATAAATATAATACGATGGTTGACATGCACCACCATATTTGATAGTTTTTTATTGTTCCATTCTTGCAACCCCTATCTAAAGCTGAAATCAATCACCACACACGGCGTCTCTCTTCACTGCCATCTCCTCCTTCCACTGTGTCCCTCTCTTGGCAGCACCTCCACTGGAACCAAAACCAACACTGCCATTAACCAACCCCATCATTAGTACTAGCCCTCACCTATTTACCTCCACGAATCAGCTCTCTTCCTCACAAACCCAGTAGCCTCTCACATCTTCCACTACCAACACATCTATAGTGAACCGACCTAATCATCAAACCACCACATAGCCAGCCCTATGTCTCCCTTACACAGACTCAAAAACCCATCTCACCTAGTCACCTAAAACCCATCTGCATCTCTGTTTCAAACCATCAACCCTTTAGATTCCCCTAAACGGTCAGCTCAGCATCCCCCATCGACCCAACGTGCACCAGCCCAATCGAAAGAACCTAGACCCAAACAACCATAGACCATCGCCACAACCTCCAACGCTCTCCAACAGCCCTTGTGGTTTTCTCATCTGGAAAAAAAGATCCACCCATACTCGAAGCACTGGTCAAGGAAGGAAGAGGAGAACAATTTTATACTATGTTTATAAACACAGTTGCAAGTTGGAAGAAACGTAGCATTGGGAATAGCATGCAATTTCTGCTTCAATAAAACTGAGTTTTCAACGCAAATAATGGTGGGGCCATGCATGAAAATTGCAACTCATTTGGTAACCTAACGATATATTGTAAGTATTAAATAAAAACGTTGCCATAAACGTTGAGCCAAACGTGCAGCTGTAAGTTGAGAACTTGGGTTTTGCTCATTGCTAGTGTTATTTCCCAGGAGGCCAGTCCTGTTTATTTATTCATTACTAATCTAATATGAAGGCACATTCCAAGCCCTTCAACCTCCCCTCCCTGCATTCCCTCCCTTCTCCCTAGCCCTCTCCGGGGATTATTGAGGTTAGTTAGGACATGCCAAAGCCTGTTTCACTTTCCCAGGAGCCCACCATCATTCCAGGTCCCACTCCCACCTTGTTCAAGGCATTAATCTTGTAAAATATAATTGACCTAGCTAGGAAAACTCATTTCACATGCAACCTATTACCAGATGTGTAGCTGTGAGAGCCTTTCCTGGTTCCGTCCCTTATCAGACCTCATACCTCCTCGTCTTTGCCTTTGTTTTTCTTGCTCTGTCTTTTTTGATTCATACAATCACACACACTGTAACTCTACGATAGAGCATGCCCATCTCCAGGGGCCCTAAAGTTTCAGTGTTCCCTGGACCATAGAAATGATGTATTGTCCACCTCACAATCCAATCCCAGAAACAACAACACCATTAGAACTAAACTAAACTATACAGACAGAGTATCATGCAAGGGGAAATTTCATTAATAAATTTTACTATATAACTGATGTTTTTCCTCGATTGTATGTACACATGGATGAAGGTGACATAACAATTCCTTGAGGATTTGAACATATACTACAACTATCAAGCCCCTACATTTCCCGAGAAAAATTAATTAACAAAAGGGACAGAAGCAAAGACTGACAACGAAACAGTGCTGAAACATTGAAGTCTGTAGCTTTAGGGGACCCTGAGATTTTAAAGCTCTACTCACCGAATTTGTTGAGTTAGGTGCCCTCCATTTGCTGCAATTAAACCTTTCTCTATGGGGGTTTGTTCTATGCTTGAACGAGCAGTCAATTAGGCACAAAACTTGGAACACCAGACAGCTAGTATTGCTTGGAAGAAATAATAATCGAAAGGTACCATGCCAATTAACTTGTTGTTGCACTTCCACAAGAACATTTGGATGCCAATTACATATCAACAATATCATCAGCCAAAGAAGAAATACAAAGAAAAGCTAGTAACAAAAGTGAAAGCAAGAGATTAGGAAGTAGTCCTTTATCATAACAATAGAGAGATTGAGCCTTCTAGCCAATATCACCACCAAACCCCGACACCATTTACCAAAAGCCAAGGAAGCAGAAGACGAAAAAGAAGAAGAAGAAGAGAGTTTTTTGCAATGATTGGACAGAAGAAATGATTTTTCTTGCGTATCCAGACCAGCTGCCACTCAAGCCTAAAACTCCCATTTGCTTAGCAAATATTCTCATGACAAAGGCCACACATGCCTCAGTGCCCCAAGTAAATACAGCACCAACATCCCTAACCATGTTCCACCCGCAGCAGAAGCAGCAGCAGCAGCAGCACCACCACCAACACCACCAGCAAAACCCTATCATTACATAAAGCGCAAAACCAATGAGCAAAAGTTTGGTATTTAAAACTTTACCACTACAAAAGAAGAAGGGTAAAAGAAAAAGAAAATAAAGAAAGTAAATTAAAGCAAGAAAAACAATTTGTGAGTGGATGCAAATGGCCAAAAAGAAGATGAAATCAGAGAAGAGTGACAACATGGACATGGGATTGGTTGTCTGTACGTTTTCTCTTCTAATTTCTTCTGTCCTCTGAGAAAAGCCCTTGACGGGTTCTCTTGTCCTATCTTAAAAAGATATAAAGAAGGAACGCGATGGTGCAAAGAAGCTGAAAACATGAGGGCTTTGCCTCGCGAGTACATCTACTTACTGGCTACAATAGTTAGCGAGAGTCTTGTCTAAAACATAATGTGGCCAAGAAGTAAAGAGAGTGGTGTGTGTTTTTTTTTTTTTTGTACGGTTTTCAACATGGGATTCTTGGTTGTAGTAGCATGCACTTCTCTGCCTCAACACCCTCGATTCACTTCACTTCACTTGCTTGTATCAGAAGCCCAGATTAGCTAGATTTGCGCAAGCAATCTCTGTCCTCTTTCTTCCTTTTTCCATGCCTCCTCTATATCTTCTTTTCAAAGTTCCACTATTACCCTTCTCCATGTCGGGATCCATGACTTGAGCAAAGTAATTATTTTTTAATGCATCATCCCCCCCTAGTTTATTAAAGTTGTGTACAAATTATTTAAGACTAAGAGACTCCTGACCGAACAGGCACCAGGGTCGAGGTTAAATTTCTCGAGACAGCCACCGAAAATCTCCACAACGGTGCTTCTAGCTAGGCCTAACATTCGTTTGTGGATTC
>Ga0325403_1002039_pt1 | contig 17568 bp, 9 predicted proteins | sample PopdelMetagenome_19_FD_205665 | JGI IMG/M metagenome (GOLD analysis project Ga0325403, IMG submission 205665) | Populus deltoides microbial communities from Bellville, Georgia, United States - Xylem-PdKOR-R4 | ecosystem: Host-associated > Plants > Phyllosphere > Stem > Wood/Secondary xylem...
AATCTGCCGTTGCCTATGCATGATGCTGTAACTCCAGCAATGTTTATATTGGCGCGCGCCTAAGACTGTGACAGCTAGCTACTTTGTAGTTTTGAAGAGAATTCAGCAAGCAATTTGGCACAGAAAGAACAAATTTGGTCTCTGATAGAAAATAAACGAGTCAAGGCAGAAACTTCGGAGAAACTGATAGGAGAGGAGGGATCGATGGGGGTATATATGCACATATTCTAGCTTTTACGTCAGAGAGAATTTGAAGCGACTTTTGGTCGCCATGCCTGTGGGGTCTGCAACATAACGAATATTTCAATACTAATAAAGATATACAATGCTTAAACCTAATTTGCAAGAAATCTTATTGTTAATCTTTGATATCAACAATTTCAAACGACTAAGACACTGATTGCAGACTTGTAAATCGTGTCGGTTTTTATAAAAAATAGTCCGACATATTCATGCACCAAATTGTTCTGTCTGGTACGGCCGCGGATCTGCCCCTGTTGTTGATAAGGTGACCAGGAAGAACTATATAGATCCAACATTGTAAACATTATTCTGATGGCTTTACTAAGCAAAACAAAGCTACGAAGTCAAGTTCTGTGCTTCATATGACCATTCAGGGTCTAAAGTTTTTTCTTTTCACCATTTCAACGTAAAGACTCCAATTTCGTATATAACTAGTTACCTTCTAAGTTTTCTTGTCCCCTTTGAAAAGGACTCCAAAAGTCCTTGTACGTAGAAGAGCAGACACAACAAAGTGTTCTTATGATGAAGGGAACACAAAGAAGTGGATGTATAGCGGGATGCACCCATGGCAAGTCTCACTGGGTTAGATTGACTGCAATATTAGCGGCAAACTTATTGATGAACGTAGGGTTTATTTTATTCTTCCACGAACTGAAGCGCTCAGACATTATAACGGACGAAGAGAAAGTCATGCCATCCATCGAGCTAACATATAGAAGACCTCTGACATAAGGCCAACTTCTCAATTCATCATCCCAGGCTTCTCCAGTGATATTTGCTTGTCATCTGTCAACCTTGGTGCTGTGGCTGTGCGCTTGCACTGTCAAAGAATGGTCTAGCACCGATAACAGAGGAATGGTAAGCGCAGAGAATTAATGATGAATCAAACCTCATTTTTCCTAAAAAGATCCTTTCTTTAACACAAATTCTCAAGAAACAAGTATCTTATTTGAGAAAAATATTCCTTGTTAGTGAGTAAATCTACAGGGAACTTCTGTTCTCATTCCTCCCTTATGCCCGGCCACAGAACAAGGTTTTATGAGAGTATTCTAGAATATTAGATTCACCCAGCGTACTTAACCATCAAAACTAATAAAGGGAAAAGGAGAAAAAATAGATTTCCTAAAAATGTTCCTTTTCAGAATCAACAGCTCGATGTCCCCCAACAGAACCAATACAGGATCAAAGATCCACAATATCATTCATTTGCTGCCCATTTCTCATTTTTGATCTCCAATTAATGACTGGAATTATCTTAATTCGAATACATACGAAAGTTTTACACCCGAGAAGAAGAAAAAAGTATTGGAGATGGAGGCATTTACTCACAAGTTATGATTTATATCCATCCCTTACACTCATTTTCCTGTCTGCTCCCTCCCTCGTATCCTTAAAGCACAGCACCTGCTTTCTACGAGGGTAACTGGAATTAAGTAGAATCACTTAGATGGTACAACAATGGTGTAAACCAAAAGAAACGTGACAATTATAATCGCCCCCACTAGAGTAAACTCTGGGCCGGTCCATAACCTGAGGTTTGACCTCTCTGCCCTCTTGATGGGATCAACTTCTTCAGACAGTGGGTAGTTCGAGCGCTTAGGATTCCAGGTCACGTACTTGTTTGGAGAGAACTGAGAGAAGAATGCTTTTTTCCCTTTCTTCCTGAAGTTAGACCACGCCTTGTCCCAGTCTGTTGAGAATTTATCACCTGAGGGAAGTTCATTAAATAATGTTGGCATGAGATTTGTCATTGGGTAGCAGCAGAGAGTGTAAATTGTTCAAAGTTGATGATCATGCATGCGGAACTAACCATTTCATTTTGTTCAACAGAAGACACATACCTAATTATGTGACTATGGTCGTAAATTTGTAATGCAATCTTTTACAAGCTTCTCCAATGCAGTCAAATACTTTAAAACTTTACATTGTGCTCAAATGACAGAAGAAAAATGTCAAAATAAAGACCTTGCAGCAGCAATAACACACACATATATATGTAAATAAAATGTAGCCTCGCTAAGGGAATATTTTTGATATGGTGGGACATTAGTTTTACATCACAGACAAACTGTATGATATTCAAGGATGCGTTGGAGGAGAAGTTCAGCCAGTGTTTAGACATGGCTGACTAAAATCTCATTTTCCCCTTACATATATATATATTAATGACATATCCAAAGTGTAAAAGGCATGATTTGATGATTCAGACTTACATTTATTCTATGGATTATGGAACCTAAAAAGCCAAAAGAGTTATACCTAAGAAGAAAAATTCATCAGTTTGTAAGGCTTTCTCTGCTAGAATTTTATCGTCTTTCCCTTACACAAGCTTGCTTTCTTACCCCTCCTGCCTTTGCCTATACATTGCTCTTATTCACATTGCTAACTGATTGACAACGGGCACCTGAAGCAGGATAGTAACTTTAAGGAATGTCACTTGCAAGTGCTAGTTATCAATACTACAGACCTTAAAAAAAAGCTACAGATCAAGCTAGCTAAAAGGATGCCGTGAAGTAGCTTGATAATTATCTTCATGACTATTCCAAGTAAATGATGGGCTAAGCTTTGTCAGTGAAAAAATTTAGTGCAATGGTCATATATTGGATCCACTCTACTATCTCAACTCTAGCAATGCCAACCTTCGGTAAAGCCATAAATTTGATGAATAGGAGATAGAAAGATGAGGGGATGACTTGACTATAAGTGGAGGTCAAATATTTTCGTGAGCAGTAAGCAGCTGATCTTTCCTTATTTTGGAAAAGCTGGAAAGTTGGTAGGCATTTCCTATTTCATGATTTCTCTTCTTTTTTCTTTTCAGTGTTCCACTTCACGAGTAGAGCAAATGAAACCAGAGTGTAAGAGTTTTCAGTTCCACATGGGACCTTTAAACAGAGCAATCACAATGGAAAAGGTACAAATGTCCTACTGACTACAAATTTAACAAGGAGTTTGAAATGACAGAATGAACATACTTTGCAATTAAGATGATGGTGACATTGCCTCAGCTTCGTGTTTTGAAAGCTGAGTGGCGAGTAAAAACATTGAAATTATGCACATATTTGGAAGCCCTCAACCCCTCTTCCCATCCTACAGAATCATCAACCTCGGTATATAAACAAGTCAGATATCTGAACTAGCCTTGCCAAGGTAAGCACCCTATCCTTGAAGAAACTAACATAATTACCCTGGGTGGAAAAGCAATTATGTTATCAAATGTCTAATCTCAAGCTCAAAACTCCAGCTTCAAGATTTTAAAAAACATCCGACTACCGATCAAGCAGAACATACAAACAAAGACATCGTAAACTGCAGTTCTGTCATTCAAAGACAGAATTTACTTGACGACACAGAATGAAATTAGTCATAGAAACAAGACTAGGAAATCATACTGTATGCCAGTGGTAGAACACAACCTCATAGTACACACATGTTCTACTATTCTGGATAATGCTTTCAGTTTCATGAAATGCATCTAATTTGCTGAAAAAAAGGAGCCACTGTTAACAGTTATATTTTCTCAAGTTCATTTGATCGGATGCCCATTATCTCTAAACCACGGAGCAGGGAGAATGAGCAGCTAATAGAAGCATGTACCATTGTGAAAGTGGCCAGTTGTTTATCTAAAAAGAACACAGGGTTCTGGCAAGAAATCGACAATGTTGCTAGTTGAACACTGGGAAGTACATCTTTTGAATAAATACAGAAATCACTATTGGGAAAAGGGAATTGAACAAATATCAAAGACACTAACTGTCCTGTTCCTACATAAAGCAGCCGAAACCTTAACTAAATCTAACTAGCATAAACAATTAACTAAAACCAAGAAAAGAAAGAAAGAACATAACAAAACTTTCATTTATATAAATTACTATAGTAATAAAACTTATAATTAACGGGACGTACCATTGGTGTCACCATTTTCTTTGGGATCTTGAGGCTTTCTACTGGAACAGAAAGGTGGTTTTCGAGATGATGATGATGCTTTTTGCTGTGTTCTTGTTATGGTACTACTGATGCTGCTAACTTGAATATTCATTCTGCATCTCAGACAAGAAGATTCTTCCAGTTAGTTACTTCGAGAGATAAAAAAGAAAAGAAAAAAAAGCACCAACCAACCAATAGATTCGGCCTTCTCTTATCTTACTCGGACAATACTGAGCCACGAGTTATTGCTACGTCACCTGAGTGCTTGGCATCTAGTGATTTCGGGGACCCTAAGCCAAGTGGCAGCTGATTTCTCTCCGATATATTGTGTTTGGGAAAATTGTGAGAGGGGAAGGAAAGTGGGAGGAAAGATAAGGGGTTCAAAAATGAGATGAATGGAAAATCATTTTATTTTCTTTGTTTGGATAAATAAAAAATAAGATGAAAGATAATGGAGAGAAATTATTTTATTTTATTTTTTAATATTTTAAATTATAAAAGTTTTGATGAAATTTTTTTTAAGATAAAATTACTATATGTCTTTGATTTGAAACTAGAAAGTTATTTTTAAAATAATAAAATTATAAATTTTATAACTTTTCCATCCAATTTCTCCTCAGAAAGAATGTTAAAGGTTGGTCTATGGAGAAAATTTTTCTCATATCTTCCTCTCCTCTCCCTCCCTTTCATTCCCTTTTCTTTCTAAACACAAACCAGAGAAAACACCTTGAAACATTGAGATGAACAACAACTTTAAGAAAGAACCTAGTAGCTATCAATTGGAGACAAATCAGGAGGAGATTATGGAAGATAAAAGATGCAATGTTCCAGCTGTTATTTAAACCTTTGAAATTACTAAACTTCAGCTTTTATTTTTTACTATAACTCTAAGAATCACTATGTATCATGATGTCAAGTTCAATTTTGAACTTAAAATATTTTGTTAATCATTTTTATGAGATCAAGCATGTCTTTCAGACTATATATTAGAACAAGCTAAAATTCTATAAGAAGATACTAGACATATAGAACTATATTTTGGTAAATTTTCAGGTTAAATAAAGTTTGAGAACATATTATTTCAGAGGGTCGAAGTTACTAGACAAATCTTGTCAAATCTGTCAAACTAGACTTTTTTGTACTATTTGGGACATATCTGGAGTTATAAGTGAAAGTTTATTGTGATTCAGGTTGAGCTAGAAATTATACATCTCAAGCTTTCAACTAGATATGGTAGGCCCAATAATTCATTCAGACATAAGAGAACGATGTATTTGAATTCAGGACTGAAAATCTGCCAAAAATATACGAAAATTAAATATTCGGGCTACATAAAGGAATCTTGACATAAAGATTTTTTTATATCATATATTTTTTATTTATTTATTTTTGAATAATTATTTTTTAATTTGGGTTTGTTCTTGCCCATTAAACATTGTTTAAGAGTTTATTTCATTATTGGATTTATATTAGTAGATTATTAGTTTAGGCTCATTAACTTGCAACCTGAAAAGGGTCCATTAAGGTTAGTTAGAGGAGACTATATTATGTTTTTTTAGCTGAAACTTTCAATAGCAAGCTAAAGAATAAATGTGATTTTTCCTTTTGTTTATTTGTGGCAAAACAACCTTTCTTTGTAGGGAAAGATCGTACACTGACTTATTATTAAAGATTAACTGGTTTCGTGGTGTCATTCACATACTTAGGGTTCTTAGATACAAGGTTATCTCTAGGTCCAAGTCATTTTCCAATACCCTTGGTTCTTAAGTACAAGGCTACCTCTAGGTCAAGATTCTATCAAATCTAATTTTTGGCTTTCCGGGTTGCTATCTACTTTATTAGGGGTTGTTTGACCACATGATCAAAAAGTTCGCATCAATTGGCATCAGAGTCAGGCTCCAAAAATCAGGTTATATCCTTTATTTTATTCTTATTTGTTTCGGCTTCTTTAAGTTTAGTTGTCTTTGATTCTATCTTTGATTATTTTGTATCTAGAGCTTAGTACTATAATGCAATCATTGAGATACCCCTCATTCATGAAATTAATGTCATAATTATCGATATATAATTATCCATAAAATTTCTTATTAAAAAAAGATAGACTTAATAAAAAGGAATCAAAGGGAAAGAAAATCATGATTATAAAGGATTAAAAGAATCATATAAAGAAAAAAAGAAAGACACATGAAGGCATATGGGGAATTGTAATGAGTTAGTCTTTAGAAGAATGAATCCGATACTTTAAGAATCTATTCCTCTACTTGAGAGTCATTGACCTAGTAGTGAGCATCATTTTAGTTCATTAAGAAGAAGTGAGAAAACCCATTTACTATACTAGAAATACCCTTTTATGATTTAGATTCAAGGTATTTACATGTAGAAATGATTGTTTTAGCATTGATCGGTTTGATAAGAAAGTTAAGACCCTATTATTAAATATACTGCATGATTGTTTTGACCAATCAATCTTCAAGGTAAATTCTATATAAATCATATGATTGTTCCTCTCGTCAACTTTGAGGAGGAATTGCATTCTAGGAGACCTATATCTCACCTACAAACTATACTTGGCATATATACAAACATGTAAAGATGCATGCTAAATTGTCTTTATTTACTTGATTTTTTTAGAGAGAAGGTGATGGGAGAAGGCTAGCCTTATTTTGACCAAAAAACAGAGGCTGAGGTTTTTTTTTATGGCGGCGTCCTCATTTCTTGCAAGATTCCTTAATTATTTATAAGCCAAATTTTATCATCTTCCTTTCAAATGCTTGATTCCCAAGCAACTTGATTTTATTTTAGTCCCTCATTATCTTGTTTCACACTTTTAGCACCCTTGTGCATCTTATTCCCTATTTTAATTATTAATTTTTTAATTTTTAATTTTTTGTTTTTTTTTAAATAATGTTTACGTCGATTCGATGAGAAAAGTATTACGAAATACAAAATAGACACGAATAAATCAAAAATATATTTCTTTGAATTTGATTTTTCCAAAAGAACATCAACAAGATAAAAATAACTGAAAATTACAACAACAAAAAAGTATGTGAATTGTTTAAATGCATCGAAAACATGTTTTTTTTTTAATTTTCTCTTTGGATTTCTTAGAAAATATTTTGAAAAAAAAAAGTTTCAAAAATTAAGTTGTGACACCTTTAGACAAGTTGAAAGTGAAGGTCACTTGCGATATTCATCATATTATCTTTTATGACCAATCCTTTAGACCCATTTTTTCCCCGATTCGTGCCTTACTCGATGCTACATTTAACTCCTTTATTTTTTTTTGATGGGCCATAAGATCTTGACCAACCTTTGTCAGGGCTTTTAACAATCTAGACTATTACAAAAACATCTTTTTAGGGATTTCATCAATAACACCCGAGTGATTTTAAGTTGGTTCTCAAGGTTTACATCTCTTTTCTAATGGTAATAAGGGTCTAGCTATTCTTTATAGCAACCTTCAAAGCCTGGTTCATCTCTTTCTGCATGGCCTCCTAGTGTTAAGTATTGTGAATCTACAGTTCTCCCACTTATGGACACCCATAAGAGAGAAAAAAAAGTTGAGGACCTATATGAAAAGAAGAAAATAAAAAGAAAATATAATGCAATGATTTACGTTAAAGGCCATTAGATCTATAATCCATATTTGATGGGATATATTGCCTCATATCGACTAATCAATGCCATTTGAGAATTAGAATAAACACTCAGGACCTTTAATTATAAGTATTTCCCTACACTATTAAAATATGAGTTTATTATACTTGAACACATTTTGTTGTACATTATACTTGTCTTTAAAAAAAGACATGGAAGATTGAGATATGGAACCTAATCTAACCTCCATAAAGAGTGGCCCCTTTCTAATGGTAATAGAGCATGACTCTCGAAGATGAGAGATTGTAGGAAATGAGTGGTTGTGATTACCATAAAAAAAATAGTTGTGGTGAACATGATGGAAGGGGGGAGGAGTAACCAAAGCCCTACTAGGTTCTTAACTATGAGAGTTGATGATGCAAATAGAGGTGGAAATAGAAGGAATGAATGACAAAGTACTACCACTAAGATCGTCAACCTTGTTCATCTTCTTTATATTATTAGCCATACTAGTAGTAACGCCTTTAAAATCCATGGTTTTAAATGAAAGGAGAGTATTAGTCAATGAAGGTATTTGGTTGATTCAAAGATTAATATCTTAATGGCTTACCTTCAAGGTGGACCAAGAAGAAGCACTTGTGTTAATTGAAGACTTAAAGAAGACTATTTCTTCTTATTTCCCTTTGACATATGTTCAAACAAATATGTTATGGTGAAACAACTCTTAAAAATGATAAATAGTTAGAGAAGCCTTACAAAAGTAACATTCATATGAGAGAGAAAAAAAGGCAGTCTATTAATAGTCGAACACTTTAACAAATTACATCTGTGAGTCAAATGGTTGATTTTATAACAATAAGTGCATAGAATAGTTAATCATAAGGATGTTTTTCACTCGAGGTAAGGTGGGCATGTTATTATATAGAAACACTAAAGTCCTTTAAGAGCTAGAGTATCTTTAAATATATTAAGGGTCAATAACAAGAACGTAGGTTATCTTATAAGACACGATCAACCACTTGGACCTTTATCCTTTTTTCTTGATTATTCTTATTGGAGATAACCCCCTTGAGGGATTATTCGGTCAAGATAAAAAAGTGTAGAAACATGAAATTTCTCTGGTGTGCTTGGATAACTAATTAGTTGGTAATAATTCTTGAATAACACTAAAAAGGGATTCTCCCTTAACTATGTACATTATAAATTTATCAAAAACTTATATGATGTAGGTTATTGAGATGTAGTTTATTAGTGTAGAGGATGAAGTGGTTCCACACTCTCTATATAAACTCCAATAAAGGGCATGTATACCCATATCTGAATATATAAAGGTGGTATTTATCTCTTAACTCCCGTATAAGTCTTAATAGGTTAGGCATCATTCTTTTCTACTGACCTTTTAGAAATGTAGCCTTTTTTCAGCCATGTCTAACATTCCACTGACTTCATCTTTAAATTTTACTAAGGTATATGCTAACCGATTGGTTCTGAGATAGTTAAATTACTCCCTAGGTTCTACTCTTTATAGAGTCCTATAACACTAATTTCTTAAAAAAAATCAATCATTTCTCTAGACTACTCCTTGTTTAGGGAAGTCCTAGACTTAAAAGCTATTTTAGTTAGGTCTATAATTTTATAATTATAAAGTTTTGAGAAAAAATGATTAATCTTAATGGAACTCTTACAACTAAATTATGGACTAGAAGTGGTAAAGAAACACTAATGTACCCCTTAACTTGCTCACATATCTAAATTTATGTATAAAATATGAATAATATCTTTTGACACTACTAGAAAGCCCTATAATTAGCTTGTTGATAGATTTTTATGGTAGGTTATGACGGTTTCTCTAAAATAAAAAATAACCCAAAAAAGATACAAGTAAAAAGAGAGAGAATTATTGAAGATGAAGAAGACTACCAACCCTACACCTTATAAAGGCTACAATTCCCAACAATATCAACAAAGTCTGGTTGACCTAAAATCCACATCCAATAAGGTTCAGGCATGTTTGCGGTCAACAAAGTAACATGGTCAAACTAATGATGGATAATTAGAGTTCTTAAAAAAAAAACATTTGTTATTCCTATACACACATATGCACCATCCTCTGGCCTTTCCTCATATGCCTAAAAAAATATAAGCATTACTCTTAAGACAAACTATCTTGATGACACTCTTGAGAAATGTAAATGACAAAATCTTTGATGAGACTATAAAGAGTATCGAGATAAATCATACGTATCTCCATATCAATATGTCACACCTAAAATGACAATAAGGCACATCCCTATTTAGATGAGATACATGAATGAGAGGTCTTTCTTTTTTTTAATGAAAAAGTTAGATAAAAAGGCTACTCTTTATCCTTCACCCAGCACAAAGATTCAGAAGGCCATTAATAGGCTTGTGATTTAAAGCTCCTTAGTGGGGCCTATAGTGCTCTTCTCACACATGTAAGTTTAAGATGATTGTAGGCCCATAACAGTGATAGGCTTGGTTGTATACCCCGGGTAAAAAATAGCTTAAAACATAGTTAACCAGTAATGGTCTCAAAAGTGGACCTTAAAGTGTACTCACCCCCAATACAAACTTGACTGTAGCACACCATCCTTGATCAAAACTAGTCAATTAACCATCAGCTAAGAGCAAAAAATATACATCATTAAATGCAATTATATTTCCCGCTCGAGCGTCGCATAATAAAAAAAACCCAAAAGTTAACATCAACAGTCCTCAATCTATAAATTTTAAAATGAGAATTAGCTTTTACAATAGCCCATTGTTACTCTAGACTTTCATATCCTAAATAGTTCACAGTTATAGGTGACAAACATATTAACCACCTTATCCTTGCATGCAACACACTCATTTGGGTTCAAGGCTATATAAACAATCTTAAACCTTAAAGTCAAGGACTTCATCTTTTTTTCTCAAAACTCAATGCTAAAATCCTTTTTCTTTTGCTAAGGCTTCTATCTCCTTTATCAAAAATGATTTAGGAATTAGAGAATCCTATACTACATTAGAAAGTTTGTTTTATAGGCTTCCTTTTTATTACAGTCCAACATACCATACTTTTCAATCCGTCTTAAAAAAGTTTACAATTTTGCAAAGGTTTAGCTAAACTCATCAAAAAGCATTTACATTACTTTAATTCTTAATTCATTTTCAATCCGTCTTAAAAAAGTTTATAATTTTGCAAAGGTTTAGCTAAACTCATCAAAAAGCATTTACATTACTTTAATTCTTAATTCATAATTCACTTGTAAGTTGTTTCATTAAAATGTCTATTAAATTATTAACTTATATATATATATAATTTATTTATTAATAATATAATAGTCATGATAATAGTGATAGTAATAATGATGATGATAATAAATAATTACATATAAAGTAATTTTACTTAAATTTGACATTTCACTTAAATACAATATTTTGGTAAATTTTATAGATTATTGTATAAAAGTTCAATTCTTCTATAAGTTTTTAATCACAGGATATAAAAGGCGAGCGTTTGGTTTTTCCCTAATGCATGATTTTGTTTTTTAAAGAATCCAACAGAGTATGTATAAAATGATTTTTTGAGATGTTAAGTAAATTATGCATTTTATTTAAAATTAATTAAGTGTATAATTCTAAGATAAATTAAAGTCAAAGGTGTCATATAAAATGATTTTTTTTATCGATAATTATGGAAGAATGGAAAAATTTATGGAATTAAGGTCTTAACTCTCAATCATGTAATAAAAAAAACATATTTTCTTTTGTTAAACATAATTAATTTATTTTTGGTATTATCAAATAAAGTTATAAAAATACTAAACGTAAATATTAACTTAATATTAAAAAAAACATTTTAAAAACAAAAAATACTTGCACTCCACAGTCCACACACCCAGCTGCCCCCACATGAAAAGGATTGATAAACTATTAGCCAATGATCTTTCTTCAATGGGGGCCACAAGGCTTTGATGCTGGCCACCACCTTCCCTCCTTGATGAATGAAACACAAAAGCTTAAAATGACAGACGGTTGTGGGTTTCTGGGATTAGTGGATTAGAAAAATTCACACGTCGCTATCGCAAGGCTCTCACTGTCCCACTTCCAGTTGGGCTTAGCGGTTAATCGCCAGAAATTATGAAAACATCGGCGGCGCTGTCAATGATGAAATGACTGATTCTCAGCATCGGCCATCGGGAGCTACCAAATCAAAGTTACTTTCCAAATTAGGTTGCGGATAAGAGGGAATCCACCGGGTTTTTTTTTAATGAATTATTCTCCGTTAATTCATCAGCGTCTGCTTTTCTTTCCTTTTTCTTTTTTTTTTAACAGTGATCTCTAATGTGAGGGAAAAGAAATTTGAATTCATACCCAAAAATTAACAAGTGTTTTTTAATAACAAAGCTAGCCGGATACATTTAAATACTAGATTATTCTCTCATTTTCTTTCATCAATCCTTCAACATAAATATGCAATTGTTATACCATAAAAAATATGTATCTAATATTGACGAGGTTGTTGAAAATATTTGTTGAGAATTGTCTTGAAGGTTGAAGAAAAGAAGGAATTGAGCTTGATGGCGGTAAGATTTGTAAAACAAGTTAGCTCGTTGATTTAAAAATACTCAAATGTCTAAATCAATTTTGGTTAGCTATAAAAACATTGTATCAATGTATGTATTTAGTTGTAGAGCAATAAGATTGAGTAAAAGAAATAAGATTGATTTTACGTTGAATATCAAGATTGTTCATATAATCTTGAACTTGTCTAGACGAGTCTATACAAGGATAAAGAAATCAATATGCTTTTATAACTTATAGTTTTAGATTGTGAGAGTTGTTTATAGTTGATAACGAATATTGAATCAATTTCTAAGATGTCACATTTATGAGAGCGTGACTATATATAATACATGTACATCTTGTTCTCTTTGTTGGTGATGAATAAACTAAATTTTGACTATAGGGTAATATATTCCAGTAAAAATAAGAAGCCTCTAGAGGCTATATGTTTTGAAAAGTATCTCGTCTAATTTTTAGGGTTGTTGACTCACCAAGACATGATGGATTCCAAGCATCTCCACCCCTAGTAAAGAATGGTTCAATCTTTAAAGAATTTTAGGCCACCGTGGTATCCTAGACCTAGAATAAAAATGAAATTATTGAATCATTATTGCAATTTAAATTTAAGAATTAAGATTTTAAGGGTTTGTTTGAGAAAGTTATAGACGAAATGGCTTCTAAAAAACTATAAATTATAGCTTTTAAAAATAAGAGGATGCGATATTATTTTTTAAAGTATTACTAAATATTTAAAAGCCACAGCCATAATTAAAAGTTACAGCCACGTTTAAATTGGCGATTCCAAGCAAGCACTAAGGACACACTTGATTGTATTATTATTTTTTAAATAGTTTAAGAAATTGAGAGTGAGAGGAGAAGTATTGTCTTTACGAGTGAAATGATTTCACACAAGATAAGATTCTACGTCAATGGATGGATGGATGGATGAGGATGGCTAGTTAGTTAGAGACGATGAAAAAAAATCGGCGTAGACAAGGAAGTAAAGTAGACGATTAATTGAGAGGTCTCAAATACATACCTTACAGTTTCGCACACACAGCCCGCCTCAGAGAGAGAGAGAGAGAGAGAGAGCGTGTTTGCCTTTACCACAGTGTGTCCTCTGCCCTCATGCACACACTGACTGACACCCACACACGCCCTGTCTTTCCTGCTTCTCCAATTTCTACTCAATTCTATGCTTTGGAAAGAGAGTAGCTCTACATGATAATGAACACCAACTCATCCTCTTCAACTTCAACGGCAGGAGCTGGAACAGAAGTGAATCCAGGTGGTCCTGATCAAGCAATGGCTACACAACCACCATTAGCAGCAGCAGCAGCAGCAGCTACAGGTACAACCTCAGAAACTAGCAGTGATGGGTCAGGCAAGAAAGTAAGAAAACCTTATACAATTACCAAGTCTCGTGAGAGTTGGACTGAGGAAGAGCATGACAAGTTCCTTGAAGCCCTTCAATTGTAAATTTCCTTTTTCGTTTCTCTTTTTATAACTACTCTGTCCCCCCCCCCCTCGGTTTTTAGTTCTTGCTCTGGAAATTCGAGTTGAAAAGAAGAAAGAACGGAAAATAAGCACCAATTTCTTGATTTTTATTTCAGCAATTGAGTTTGATTTGTTGCTGTTTGATGGTTGCTTCTTTTTTTAGCTCTGTCACTTTTTCTTGGTTGAACTGCTATCTGGGAAGAAATAAATAAACGGACCTATTAATTATGTCTTATACAGGATGTTTATCACATGAAACTAAATTTGATTAGGTCCTTTTTCGTTCAGGTTTGATCGTGACTGGAAAAAGATTGAAGATTTTGTGGGATCAAAGACGGTGATCCAGGTCTGAATCATATGTTTTGGCTTTGCAGGTTCAGATTTCTACTATCTTTTTGGAGTGTTCTTTACTTTACTGATTATATACACTTGCAGATTCGGAGTCATGCGCAGAAATATTTTCTGAAGGTCCAGAAGAATGGTACAATTGCCCACGTGCCTCCTCCTCGCCCTAAACGCAAAGCCTCTCATCCCTACCCACAGAAGGCTTCAAAAATTGGTTTGACCATTCTCACCAAATATGATGATATATGCTATTGCGCATTAAAATTTCCTTCTTGACATTCAGCCATGTTGTGTCTTAATTATTTCAGTTTTATTGCCACTCCCAGTATCCATGGCTTACCCTTCATCAATGAATACCTTTACACCGGGATATGCTCCATGGGATGAAACTTCAATGTTAATAACCTCCGCAACAAGAAAAATCATGCCATCGCAAGATGAGCTTGCTAATTTTCACGGAGCTGAAGGTGTGCACACTTCTTTATTTGTTATCTTCATGTTATTATATTAGTAGATTATTTCTACTAGAGGAAACTTTCCAGCACTTCTTATGGCATGCAACGTTACTGATTCAGCTGATATTGGAACGAAGGATGTATCAGATATTGGAACAAAGGGTGTATCAAGGTTTAGTTACAATACTGTCAGTGGCCTTGGGACATCAAGTAGAACATTGCCGAGTGCTGAGATGCCAAAGCAAGGGAAGCAAGCACCTGTGCTTCATGGTAATCCATAATCCACAAGAATATAGTTAATTTTCCACTGATACTGACCTCAAACTCAAAGAAAAAAAGGGTTCTCTCTTACTTTTACCTATTGTTTGCAGGTATACCAGATTTTGCTGAAGTATATAGCTTCATTGGAAGCGTTTTTGATATGGAAACGAAAGGGCATGTGAAAAGGCTCAACGAAATGGACCCAATAAATTTTGAAACTGTGAGTTGAATTGAATTGAGATGCGTCTTTTTCCCATGATACTATGAAAAGGCAAGTATTTGTATAATCATTGAGAAATTTGGATAAGGCGTGGTATAGTGGTGAGTATGGTTCATGATTACAGTCGAAGTCTATACTACAGTACCATAAATGAATCATAGGATCAACGATGATTCTCATCTTTCTACTCAAGCATTATATGATATGCAAGGGGGCTACAGAAGTTAATAATATTGTTGGAGTACTAACAATGTTTTCTAGATATTTGGTTTTGAGCTACGTACTGCTGGTAAATTGGTAATCAGAACCGGTGTTCTATGTCTGGGAGCCTAAACTAAGACCTGAAAGAGAACAATAAAAAATGAGGATTGCTACATGCACTGGATTGAATATTTTAGTCTTACCTGTTACTTACAACACGATCAGATTTTACAGGGCGGATGCTGTCATCCTCCTTTAGATAGACATCAATTTAATATATAAAGAAAAAAAATACTTACGTTAATTTTTCTGGTTTAACCTGACAGAAAGTGGTTCGCATTTGTAGCTATCATGGTGAGTCACTTTCGGCTATAGTGAGCCAATGTTAGGGGAAAGTCCTCTCCATAATTACATACAAAAATTTTCCCCATGTTGCAATCTTATGATTTTCTCTACTGCATAAAATTAAGTGCTTACCTGGTTGGCTAGTTCATGTGAGTCTCACTTGTTTGATGGGCTTGTTTGGCTATTCAAAATTGGCCCTTCATCTTCTCAACTTGCTTAACATAGCGGTCATTCAAGTAAAATATTAGTATTCAGCACGATCATCTCTATATTTCTAAAGTTTCCTTCTGCTATAATGTATATATTGACATTAAAAGCATTACTGTTTTAGTGGAGTTCTCAAAAGAGTACAAGAATATATACATGGAGCCAGTAAACATAAGTTTGGTGTGTACACTGATTTTCCTGTTTATTTCAATGTGCTCTGTATATAATTCCTTTTGGTGTCTTGCAGGTTTTGTTGTTGATGAGGAACCTCACTGTTAATTTGTCTAGCCCTGATTTTGAGCCAATTGTAAGTTTTAATGTTTTGTAAGTATGTTCATAGCAGCTTTTACCAGCATGCATGCAAATACTTTCCCGTGAAAGATCTTTGAAAAAGTTCTCTTATTCTCTCTTTTGCATATTTTATGTTTCTAAATTCTTCAGTGATTGTTCTGTAACCTTGGCTAATTTACTTCCTTGGTTGATTCAGAGGAAGGTCATGTCATCTTATGATGTCAATAGCAAAACAGTGGGAGTTGCTGCCCTGAATCACACCAATGATTTAGCATGTTGAACTAAAATTTTGCTGACCTGTACGTTTTCACCCTTTCATTTTTTATTTTTTTTTCATTTTCCTTGCTTCTCCAGGCTCTAACTTCCTCTAAGCATCTTTTGTTGCAGTAACGTGGTGATGTTGGCTATAATTCTTGCTGCATCACTGAAATCAAATAAATGTATCTTGCTGCACATGCTTGGAAGTTCATAGTTTATTATGGTAGAAGAAAGTTCTTGACTGGTTTTCAAGGTTCGTGTGACCTTGAAGTCTACTGACCTCATCTGCAATGGCTGTTTCTATTATATTGACGATTTGGCCTTCAACCAAACAAGCGTGTATATCTTGCGAGATCTGTTTGGTGGTGGTTTGGCCGTCCCTTAATATAATTTTGCATATAGCGGCGTACATTTTGCCTAGGCATTGTAACTACAAGAATTTGAATACATCAGAAAAGGTACTGCCCGTCAGATTTGTGAATTTAGGTTATTTTCTGTATTTGAATTATCTCCATATATACTTAGACTTCTATCTGATTTACCCAGCGGGTTTATATTATTTTTATAGTAAAATATTTAAAAGTTGTAATTATGGTTTTTTTTTTAAATCTAATAACTGGGATTATAATCAATCAATTAAATAAATTGATTTTATTTGAATTATATTGAGAAAAAAAACAACAATATCAAACGGAAAAGTGTATATATGTATGTATGTATGTACATGAATAAAGAGATTGTGACAATATGAAAAAAAAAAGAACTTCACCCAAAAGTAAAAAATCAAGTTATCTAAATTTCTATTTGGTTGTATTTTCTGTATCTGAATGATCTTTATATATACTAGACTTGTGCCTTAGTTACCTAGGTAGGTTTATATTATTTTTATAGTAAAATATTTAAACGTTTCCCGTACATATATATTTTTGAAAACATCTAATAACTCAAATTATAATCCAATTAATTAAATAAGATAATTTTATTTAAATTATATTAAAAAAACAAACAATAGCCAGCAAACAAGAATATATATATATATATATATATATATATATATATATATATATATATATATATATATATATATTTTGATAATATTATAAAAAAAAAATATTTATAAAAACTAAAAAAAAAAATATATCTATAATTTTT
>Ga0325403_1002042_pt1 | contig 17554 bp, 15 predicted proteins | sample PopdelMetagenome_19_FD_205665 | JGI IMG/M metagenome (GOLD analysis project Ga0325403, IMG submission 205665) | Populus deltoides microbial communities from Bellville, Georgia, United States - Xylem-PdKOR-R4 | ecosystem: Host-associated > Plants > Phyllosphere > Stem > Wood/Secondary xylem...
AGGAAGGTTAAGTCTGAAGATAGGTACCGGTGTGCTTCAGAGGAGAGTTTCAAAACGTAAAAGTATCAATTACATTGAAGCAAGTATGTCAAACAACTAAGGAGTTTACATAGAGTTTCACAACACATACTCTTGACACACGAGGATTGTGTAGGAAATTATCGAAGAGAATTGGTCTCTGAAGAGTTGGAGAGCCTATAGATTCCAAGAGGGAGTTCCTATGTGAACTGCTAGCAACTGGAGGTTTCAATTAGGATGAAAACAATTTGAAGATCATCAGATGTATTGGCAAGCTAGTACGGTAAGAGACATAACATGGTTCACTGTCTCATCAAGGTAGTATAGATACAAAGGGTTTTGTTTAGAGACACTCCTCTTGTAATCTTTCAAACTAGTAAAAAAATTGTCTATTCTAGGTTTGGCTAGCATGGAGGTCTTTTTTTTTTTTTTAATCTTTTAAAGAGTTCTTCAAAAGGTTTTCCCTTTGTGATAAAATATCTTGTGCATTTAAGTCTTCTGCATTCTTTATTTATTTGGTTACAGATCAATGTTTGCAAAGTGTTAACAGATCATCTATTAACATGTAATAAATAGGAAAAGGGACTTTTAAGTGGTATCAAAGCAAGTTCACTTTATATGAGTGAGATCTATTTTTCCTGAGAAAATGTCAACACTGAATCCACCACCACAATTTAATAGTGAGAACTATGCTATTGTAAGGTCAGAATGAGAGCCTTTCTTAAATCACTAGATAGAAAGTACAACACTCAATAGAGTAAGGGTGGATCAAACCTGAAATGTTTTTTTGCTAGATGGAATAGAGATGATGCTGCTAATTGTAATTGGAATAACAAAGGCCTGAATGCTATATTTATAGTGGTTTCTCCTAATGAGTTTAAAAGAATATCTATGTGTGAAATAGCTAAGGAAGCTTGGGATATTTTTAAAGCTACCCATGAGGGAACTAAATTAGTGAAAAATTTGAAATTACAAATGTTAACTTCAAAGTTTGAGGAAATTAGAATGCTGGAAGATGAATCTTTTGATGAGTTTTATGTTAAACTTAATGACATTGTTAATTCCAGGTTCAATTTTGGAGATAAAATGGAGGATACACGAATTGTAAGGAAGATCTTAAGATCCTTACCTGAAAGATTTTGGCCAAAGATAACAGCCGTTGAAAAAACCAAGGATTTTGATACTATACATGTTGAAGAACTAATATATTTCTTATAAACATATGAATCTACATTGCCTCATCAAAGGAAAGGTAAGTCCATTGCACTTAAATCTTTTAGGGAAAAACATAAGTACTCTTCAGATGATGATCTTAATAATAAAGATATAGCTCTCATAGTTAAGAAATTTTAAAAATTCATGTTTAAGAAGAAGAAAATTGATAAAGGCAAAAAGGTAAATGATTTTGTGAAAAGAAATGATCAGAAAATGAAAGTAAAATTAAGACTGAATCTTGGAAAAAAAAGTTAAGTGTTTTGAATGTTCAGGATAGGGTCACTTGAGAAGTGAATGTTGTAATTTTAAAAAAATAAAAGTAAAGCTCTTAATGTCACCATAAGTGCTGAATTTGACTCTGAAAATTCTAATTCATCATCTGATAATGAATTTGCTTTTATTTCTCTTTCTGACACTATTAATGAATCTACTACAAACTGTTGAGATATCATATGATTCTGACATAGATCAGACTATCATTAATTATAGTGATTCAGATTTTACTTTTGTTATTATCGATCTTGAATTAAGCTTGTATAAAGCTTATGACGACTTGTGTAAAGAATTAGTGAAAGTCAAGAAAGTGAACAAGAAATTGTTCAATAAACTGATAGATGTGGAGAACAATATGGTAGAAGCCCTAAAGCTATCAGAAGTAGAGATATCTAGATCTTTTAGGAAATTAAAGCACTTGAAAACGAGTTGACTAGGTGCAAACAGTCATAAGAACCATCAGCAACACAAGAACTTGATGAGCTGTTGAAAGCTCAAATGGTAAGTACTAATCATACAAGATTATGATACATGACATATGGAACTCCATCAACAATACATCTGTATCTTCCTCTTCCAAAAGGATTACCTTTATAAAAGGTAAGGAACCTTTCATGTCAGAAGACAAATCAAACAATATCCAAAAAGGTAAGTTGAAAGGTAAGTTTATTCCTATCTGTCAGTATTGTGAAATTGAAGAACATGTAAAAAGAAATTATTTCGTAAGTAAAAATCAAAATTTAGAATACAAAATTGACTTAGTCTTAAATCAATTATGTACTATAGAAAGGAAAATTGATAAGTGAGTAGGTTATGAGAAATTTAATGAGACTGAAAGTTCTACAGAACAAAAATGAAAAATTAATGGGTAGTTAAGAAAAAGGAAATATGTTTTGTAGTACACATTGCACTAAAAACTATGAATAACAATTTATGATATTTAGATAGTGGATGTTCTAGACATATGTTAGGAGATAAAGATCAATTTAAGAAATTTGAATTCATGAATGGTGGTTCAGTGACCTTTAGAGATGGAAGCATAGCTACCATTGAAGGTAAATGAAATGTTGAAATTGCTAGTTTACCTATTTTTCATAATACTTTGTTTGTGAATGGCCTTAAAGCTAACCTACTAAACATAAGCTAATTTTATGATGAGAATCATAATGTGCAGTTTTCTAAGGATGAATGTAACATCTACAATTGTGCTAGTAAATGGATCATGAAAGGTACTAAAATTTCAAACAATTATTATGGAATTTCTACCTTGACTTTATTAGGATGTCAAAAGGCAACACTAGATGATTTTGATCTTTGACATCAACGCCTTGATCATATCAATTTTAGAGATTTATCAAAAACTTCTACAAAGAAAGTTGTATAAGGACTATCAAATACGCAAATAATCAAGATAATGGTGTGTAAAGCATGTCAAAAAGGAAAACAAACAAAAGCTTAATATAAAAAGATTGCTGACATTTTGACATCAAGACCACTTGAATTATTGCACATGGATCTAATGGTCCAACTTAAATTGAGAGTATTGGTGGAAAGAAGTATATCATGATCATTGTAGATATACTTGGGCTTACTACTGGCTTTTGAGCTCCTAGTTAAGAAAGAGCTCTCAGTCGAGAGCATCTCTCTCTAAGCTTTCTCTCTCCCTTACGAGAGTTTCCTCCCTAGTAGCAGCGTCTGCCTTAGTTTATCGGGCGGGTCGGTTTTCCTAGTTGATTATTGTTTCATTTGTTGTGCCCTATAGCTAAATCAATGAAGAAGTCTTCGTTACTTCGCTTTACATAACAAGATTGTCCTTGTCAGCTATCTCGTTCTTTGCCTAGAATTAGGGCACAGACTCGAAGGAGCTCACTCGCTCTGCAGGATAACCAGATTCCTACCTTAGCTTTGCCTTCTCCACGACGCCTTGACCTTTGCAGTTCTAGCTTTGGTGGGATTTTCCCTAATATGGATTCTCCTAGTCACATCCCTTTGGGTGCTATGCCTGATGGGAGTAGCAATGTTTAGGTTTTTGAGTAGGTTGAATAATGACATAATTAATGTGGTGGAATTACAACCTTATATGGACTTAAAGGATTTGGTACATTTAGCTATTAAAGTGGAGAAACAAATGAAAAGAAAGAGTAGTGCACGACCAAAAGCTTATTCAGGTTGAAAGATGAATTATAGGGGAGGAGAGAGAGTAACGTACTATCAAAGCCAATAGTGACTCTTAAAGTTTTTGAACCTAGCAACCCAAAGAAGCAAGTTTTGCCACTGAACAAAAGTCTAAAACCGAAGTGCAAACAAAGTGTAATTGAGATATTAAGTATTTTAAGTGTGAGGGATTAGGGCAGTATGCATCATAATGTGCAAATCAGAGAATTATGATTTTGAGGGATGATGGAGAGATTTAATCTACTAGTGAGACGTCTGATTGTGATGATATGCCACTACTTATGGATGATAATGATGTTGAATATGCATATAAGCGCAAGTCATGGTGATAAAGAGAGCTTTGATTACTCAGGTTAAAGAAGATGACGTATAACAACAAAGAGAGAATATTTTCCATACTAGATGCCAAATCTAAAATAAAGTATATAGTAAGATCATTAATAGTTGTAGTTGTGCTAATATTGCTAGTGTAAACTTTGGTTAGAAAGTTGGGTTTAAGTATTATAAGGCATGCGAAACCTTATCAGCGTAAATGATTGAATGAATGTGGTGTAGTTAAGGTGAATAAACAAGTGTTGATTACATTATCAGTAGGAAAGTATAAGAATCAAATCTTATGTGATGTTATTTCTATGTATACTACACATATGTTATTAGGGAGACCTTGAAGATTTGATAGAAAAATCAAACATGATGGGTTTAAGAACAAATATTCCTTGGAAAAGAATGGTAAAGTATACACACTTGCACCATTGTTACCTAAGCAAGTGTATGAAGATCAAATGAGGTTAAAGACAGATTTTGATTCAGAATAACTTCAGCCATAACATCATGGTGATTAAGTGAGGAAGAATGGCAATAAAATAAGCCATGAGTTGTAAAAACAAAGGGATAAAGTTTCGACCACTAGGAAGGGAGAAGAAGGTTTTGGCCAAATGAAAAAAAAAGCTTAGAAGCCTTGAGTGGAGAGAATAAAGTAAGGACGAGAAAAAAAGAGTGTATAAAAAAAGTTGGGAAACACCTTAATTTATATGCAAAACCTAATGATATTAAACATGCTTATTTTTCTGAGATGCCTATGATTTTACTTATGTATAAGAAGGCATACTTTAATTTTGATAACTTGAATTCTTGTGTTCTTAGTGTTCCTAAAGTTCTTTTGTAAGAATTTGAGGATATCTTTTCAGATGAAATACGTAGTGGTTTGCCACCGATTAGAGGAATTGAGCATCAAATAGACTTTGTGCCAATAATAGTTATACCTAATCAACTAGCTTATAGGAGTAACCCAAAAGAGACTAAGGAACTATAAAGGTAAGTGGAGGAGTTGTTGTCAAAGTGTTACATTCGAGAGAGCATGAGTCTTTATGCAGTTATTGTACCTTTAGTGCCAAAAAAGGACCATACTTAACGAATGTGTGTTGATTGCACATCCATCAATAATATCACTTTAAAGTATGGACATCCTATCCTTATATTAGATGATATGTTGGATGAATTGTATGGTTCTAATTTGTTTTTCTAAAATTAATTTGAGAAATGGTTATCATTAAATTATGATGAAAAAAATGTGATGAATGGAAAACTATTTTTAAAACTAAATATGGTTTGTATGAGTGATTGGTTTTGCCTTTTAGATTTACTAATGCACCTAGCACCTTTATGAGATTAATAATTCAAGTTTTACATGCATTTATTGGTAAGTTTGTGATTGTATACTTTGACAATATACTTATTTATAGTCAAGGATTGGATGAACATATAGGACATTTAAGACAGGTTCTTGAAGTACTTAGAAAGGAATCCTTGTACGCTAATTTACAGAAGTGTGATTTTTGCATGGACAAGATTATATTTCTTGGTTATGTTGTTAGTGCAAAGGGAATAGATATGGATAAGGCTAAGGTTAAGGCTATACAAGAATGGTCTATGCCTAAATCAATCATAGAATTTAGGAGTTTTCATTTAGTAAATTAGCCTCACCATTGACTGAAATAATTAAGAAATTAGTAGAATTCAAATGGGGTAAGGAATAAGAAAATGTATTTAATTTGTTGAAATCAAAATTAATTTCAAGATTAGGTATTGACGTTGTTCTAATGCAAGAGAAATGACCCATTGCTTATTTTAGTGAAAAACTTAATGGTGCAGCTCTTAATTATCCGACTTATGATAAAGAGTTATATGCATTAGTAAGGGCATTGGAAAATTGGCAACATTATCTTTGACCAAGGAAGTTTGTGATATATACGGATCACCAATCATTGAAATATTTGAAAAGCCAAGGTAAGTTAAATAAGTAACAAGCCAAGTGGATTAAATTTATTGAGACATTCCTATATATAATTAAGTACACGCAAGGTTAAGAAAATGTGGTTACAGATGCGTTGTCGCGAAGGTATGTTCTTCTTAATACTCCGAATACTAAATTATTAGGATTTGAGTATATTAAAGAATTATATCCTAATGATAATAATTTTGGTACCATTTATGTTGAGTGTAGATCAATTCAAATAGGGTAAAGAATAAGAAAATGCGTTTAATTTGTTAAAATCAAAATTAATTTCAAGAATAGGTATTGGCATTGTTCTAATGTAGAGAAACAACCCATTGCTTAATTTATTGAAAAACTTAATAGTGCAGCTCTTAATTATCCGATTTATGACAAAGAGTTGTATGCATTAGTAAGGGCATTGAAAAATTAGCAACATTATCTTTGGCCAAGGAAGTTTGTGATACATACGGATCACAAATCATTGAAATATTTGAAAAGCCAAGGTAAGTTAAATAAGAAACAAGCCAGGTGGATTGAATTTATTGAGACATTCCTATATATGATTAAGTACATGCAAGGTTAAGAAAATGTGGTTGCAGATGCTTTGTCGCGAAGGTATGTTCTTCTTAATACTCTGAATACTAAATTATTAGGATTTGAGTATATTACAGAATTATATCCTGATGATAATGATTTTGGTACCATATATGTTGAGTGTAGATTTTCGACCAAGGATAAATTTTTTAGGCATGATGGACTTATGTTCAAGGAGAATTATTATATATGCCTAATTGTTTTATGCGTGAATTGGTTGTAAAAGAAGTTCATTGGGAAGGTTTAATGGGGTATTTTGGAATTGCCAAGACTTTAGAAGTTTTACATGAACATTTTTATTAGCCTAACATGAAAAGAAATGTGCAAAGAATTTATGATAGATGCATAACTTATAAACAAGCTAAGTCTGGAGTAAAACCTTATGGGTTATATAAACCTTTACCTATTCCTAAGGAACATTGAGTTGATATTTATATGGATTTTATTTTGGATTTACCAAGGTCTAGGAAAGGCAGAGACTCCATATTTGTTGTTGTGGATAGATTTCCTAAGATGACACATTTCACTACTTGTCATAAAACTGATGATGCAATAATTATCGCAGATTTTTTTATGTAGAGAGGTCATTTGGCTACATGGTGTTCCTATGAGCATTGTGTATGATCAAGATGTTAAGTTTTTCTGTTATTTTTAGAAGGTTTTGTGGGGGCAAGTTAAGGATAAAAATTTTATTTTCTACTACTCGTCACCCATCAATAGATAGCCAAACTGTAGTTGTAAATAAGACTTTAACTCAATTATTAAGGGCTATCATTCAAAAGAATCTTAAAAATTAGAAAGATTATTTGCTTTTTATTGAATTTGCATATAATTATAGTGTGGATTCTACTACTCATTATTCACCATTTAAGATTATTTATGATTTTAATCCTTTAACACCATTGGATTTAATTCCTTTACCTGTTGATGAAAGAGTTAGTCTTGATGGTAATAAAAAAAACACAGGTGGTGAAGGACTTACATACAAAGATTCAACAACAATGGATCTACCATATGAGGGTGTTAGTGCTACATTCAATATTGATGATCTCTCTTTCTTTGATGTAGGTGATGATTCGAGGTCGAATCCTTTTAAGAAGAGAGGGAATGATACGATCTAAGCAACACCAAAGGATCTATTGGAGGTTCCAATTGGTGCAGTGACAAGGTTTAGGGCTAAGAGGTTCAAAGAGGCTTTTAATGGATTTCTTCAAGATACATGGGATAAGGTAGACTTTAAAAGGGTAATAAATAATGAAGAGCAAGCCTTTATTAATATGATTTATGTTTAAAAGGGCTTGTTGGTGGAAACAAGGTCATTACACAAGGATTGGGATACAAAGACTCAAATCGAACAGTTTGACCTTTCGCTATTGTTTTGATTATAACTAGAGATACAAGTTGAATTTAGATTAGATTTTTGTTGGGTTGAAAACTAGACTTCTATATCTTTCCAATGATATATGGCACGCCTTCTAATTGATTAATACAAGAGAGAACCAGCATATGAAGTTAGCTTTGATGCTGCCAGCAAATTATGAGAAAAACCGACATTGTCTTATTTTAATTAGTTAGGCTATTGATTTATCTTTTTTTTTTTTGCAACACTTGTTCAAGTTTTAGACTTGTTTACGTTATTTATTTTAATTACTTTAGGCTAGTTTTAGCTTGGTTTGAGTATTATTTAAATTGGGTTTATGTGTGACCCATTATGGAAACTAGAGTTACTTTTCTTTAATTCTTGCACTTGCCCCCAATGTGGGGTGTGATCTTAGTCCGGGTTATTTTCTTAAGAAAAACTTATTAGGCTCAATAGGGATTGCAATGGATACTTTAGAGTTGTGAAATGATGATCAAATATGGTCTTTCCTCATTCCAAATACGTGCATTTATGATCGGCAAGCTTTGCTTTGCCATGTGAAATTCTTTATTTAGCTAAGACCTTAGCTTTATTATGTGGGTTGTTTGTTTTTTAGGTTTTGTCTTTGAGTGTAAGATCACCTTTTAGTAGAGTCACTTAAATTCTCATAATCTTATTTACTAAAACGAACACCGATTTCGCTTTCGCTTTTGTGCTAAAACTTTGATTTTCCAAACATTTTCATGAAAATATAAGATCATGCATAATTTTTGAAGAAAAAAAGAAATACACCAAAGAAGTCTTGGTCAAACTTTAGTTTTGTTGATTGATGGGAATAATACATCACGCATAACATTTCTTTACAACATCAGAGTTTGCAGGTCTAGGTAGATCCTCTCTATCTATATTGGCCAAACTCCTCAACCCATACGTTGGTGGAGGAGTTGGCGACTGGCGTCAATTGCTGGAATTGGTTACTAGATTATTGTCTGAAGCGAGAAGAAATTTATAGCGGTGTCACTGTTCATGATGGTTGCGGATGACAATTAGTAGTGAGGAAATTGGTGTTGGTGAGGGTGTATAGGCGGTTTTGGGTGGTTAGGCAGCTGTAGAAGTTAAAATAGTGGCGGAGAGAGAGAAAGAGTAATTCTGACAAAGAAGATGATGGTTTTCTACAACTTTGGCCTCTGATTTCTTGATGCTCAGTTCATGGAATCCACCCCTATTTATAGGAGGTGGAAGAGGGACATTTTGTCTTTTCTGGTGCCAAGTCATGAACTGAGATTTGACAGTTGAAGGCTATCTGAGTGGCTTCTTTGAGCCCGTTCCATGGTCGTTGTGCTGTCAATTGGCCAGAAAAGACCATACTGGGGGTAGTCAAATGTTAAGCCATAATTTTCGTGCAACTTTTGTCAAATTTGATGGAGAGATGAAGAATAAAATGCCTTTGAAAAGTTGCCCTATGAGCAATCTTTACAGGCAAAAATGAAGAAGAAGATGAACAAAAACGGTGCCATTTTGGTAGAGTTCAATTTAGTCCTTCGATTTGTGATTTCTCTCAATTACATCTCTGATTGGCTTTAAACTTTCAATTTTATATAATTTTATCCTTGTTGAACTTCAATATCATCCCCGAATTCTAATGCCTTTTTCACATTAGTCATTAGTCTTGGATTTCTTCAATTTAACCCTTAATTGACTATTAAACTTAATTTGACTCATTTAAAGTTTAATTAAGTCTTTGCTCCTAATTAAATCCTTTAATTAGACCCGAATTAATTCTAAAACATAATTAAACTTTTAGTTTTCCTATGATTAAATCAAATTGGCTTATTAAAAATCTAATTGTATCTTTAGACATAATTTTTATGTAGATTCATCCAATAATCATTTAATTTGACGTTGAATCTGTATTATCTCTCCAGTTTTGGGCATGACGGGTATGATCAGGCTTCCAACTTCGTGTAAAATTGCAGCTTGATTTTATGCATATCTGAAATCCTTCCTCAGCTAGTTTTTTCCTCCTCATCAATCTCCTTACTATTATTATTTATTTTAAAAAGAAAAAAAGGCAAGTTTAGGGGAATAATCTAGAAATGGGTTATGACATAGTTACTCATGTTCATACCATTTTTTATGGGAGGAGGATATTACATAAACTCCTTTCATTAGATAACAATTAGTATCTCATTCCGTGAGGTGGTCAAAGTGAGATGATCATGGATATGTCATTTCCTTATTATATGTAGAAACATGATAGGCTAAGGAAAAACTATTTCCTTGTTTGTTTGGAATACCAAGGGGTAGTAACATCTATTTGGCCAAGGTTTGTTTTTTTTCAAGCAAAGAATTTATTTAACACTCATTTATTTTAATTCCTAGAGTGCGCCGAGTTGGGATTATTTTTTTAGAATACTTATTTTTATTAGTTTTAATGTTTCGGGCTTTATTTTAATTTGGATTGATGTTAGACCATTAGATCGACTAAGGTTTATTTTATTTCATGCATAATTATTACTTTTGTAAGATGATATTTTTTTAGGTTGGAAATACATCATTGCTATATATTATTATGCATGTGAAAAGAAATTATCTTAATTTGGTTCTTCAATGAACTACTCTAACGTATCGAAGAATTGACCAACCTTCATGGTGTCTTCCATACTTATTCACATTTCTTCATAAGCTTTGGATGGATTTTTTTTTTTTGTTATCTATCTATAGTTTTGATGTCTTTGTACAAGTTATTGTTGTGTCGAGCTTAAAGCCTAAATTTAGCTTTCTTATAAAGGAATGATTTGATTATGGGTTTTTGGATCTTTAAATCCACGAGACTCGCATCATTGACGATACGTCATCTGCACACATCATTAGCCCTTTTTTTAAAATAAAATAGACAATGCGTCATTGACCCGTTAAGATTTTGGCCATGAAGAGGGTTGGAAAATCTAGGTCTGAGTTTTTTGGAACTGAAAATCCCATTTTTAAAACCTTTTTTCACTTGAAAACACCGAAGAAACATATTAAGAACCTTATTAAACTCATTTTCAACCGCAAAATACTCTTTAATTTGTCAAAAACATCTTAAATTAAACTAAATAAGATAAGATTCATGAGCCTCAATCAACTTTTTCCAGAAGATGAAAGTTCTAAAAAACTTCAATGGCACGTTTCTTGCTATCACATGGGATATTGAGAAGAACTACACTTAAAATTGGTAAAACAAAATTGCCACATAGTTTTATGATAATTACAAAACACTAACTGATCTTCAAAGGTTCTAGATAAGGGGCTAGTTATGTAATAGAAAAGATATCAATCACCCTATATATCCTATATAAGATAAGTTGCATTATTATTCATTTTTTTATGATAAAAGTACTTATCATACTTACATGCTAAAAACCTAAGGCGGTGATTTAGGAGCTCGGTCCGGAAATAAGGCTCAATCCTTACTTTTTGAAACATGGGTAGTTGCACATGGGCACACTGTTAATGGGACATCGAGGTCGAGGAGTCGTCATCTAATTGTTTGGTTCAAGGTCACCAGAAGACCTAAGTGTACTGGTCTTATCAGAAATTTATAGGGTAAGAAACAAGTTGTGGCCAGGGAATGTATTAACACCCATAACAAATCTTATCTGAGGTAAATTGCATTATGTAGTCTAGATATGATTTAAAGGTTTTAATGGTTCTTACCCGATGGTCTGTTAATGGCTCAGAATAAAAATTTACTCTCATGAATAAATCTGGTATTTTAAATTTATTATCGGCTCATATGCCTAGATAAATTCTTATAGGAAGAGTCCATGTAGGTACTCTGATAGGGTTGACATATCCTAGAAGGCTAAATGTTTCTTTACAACTCATATATTATATAGTGAAAAATACTCTCAATTAAAATTAGTAAATATCTAAAATAATCTTAAAAATTTTCTAGTCAACTTTTAGTATTTAAATACTAACCTACTTATAGGTCCAACATTTATATTAGGATATTTACCATTAATTTTCATGAATTAAAATTTTAGAGTTATTGAAATATTGGCCAAATCCTTAAGGAATTTTACAAACTTGTTATAAATTCCAAAAGATACAAAGGAAAGTTAACACAGGTAATTTTCTAAAATCATGCTAAAAACAATTCTCTCTTTTTTTACAAATAAAAATGCAATTTTTATAAAGAGCCGTATACAACAAACAAAAATCATTTTTAAAAATTTTTTTGGGCCATGTTTGGCAAAACCATATTTTTTATTCAAAACAAAACTGTCAAAACAAGTCTAAGGACATGTTTGCAAACACGCCTTTAAGCCAAAATTCATGTTATCAAAACAATGGCAAACCAAACAAAGCCTTAAGTATTTAACTCGGTTTTGACCCGACCAGGTCAACCCGAAAACACTAGTCCAACCATGAATCGAATAAAAAACCAAGGTTTAACCCAAAATAGAGATTTAAACTGAAATAAATCAAAACTATAAAAAAACACAAAAAACATAAAATTTTCTAATGAAAACAGATCAAATACCAAGGAAAATGAAGAACATGAAGAATAATGAAGAACATTTAACCTCAAACCCAACAACATAAACATCAAACCATACCAGATTTCAAGTAATAAAAAGCAAGGTTTTGTTCACAATCAAGCATAGATAAAAAAAAAATCAAGCATTCATTTTTACTTTAATTATTACTTAAACATCAAGATTTTTGTTAAAATGGGTTTTGATTCAAAATTGAAACCCCCAAGATTAAAACCCACAAAACATGTTATTAATACATGAAAACCCTAAATTATTTACTAATGGTGGTAGATGAACTTGCAGAAAGCAAAATCAAATCAAAATGAAACCTAAAACTAGCACTCAAGACAATGTTCTTCAGATGAACATGAAGAACATAAATCCAAGTTGACCAGAAAACTTAGCATACACTGTCAAGCCTAGAAAATACATTTTAGGCCTCTAAACCAATTCCTCTTAGCCTTATTAAGCCACATTATCATAAACAAACAGGTTTGAATAAAAAACACTAACAAATAACCTCGAATCATTAAGAACATGTATAGGATTTCAACTTCCAAAAGTACAACCTTATTATCAATCAACAAAAACATTAAAACTCAATGCAAAACCGACTCTTTAAACACTTCAGACCCAAACTAAACTCAAGAATCAAGAACATGCAATAGCAACCTAGAAAAAAACCATTATGTGCCTTCTACTATCTTTGATAGATTCCAAAACTACCACTTTTCATCAAAACCAAACACATAAACACTTTTTAAACATCCTAACAACATTGACAACAATTTTAAAACAAGATTAATCAATCAAAACAATATTTTCATTCATTAATCCACATAAATGCTAAAACACAAAATAATGCCAAAAAGATTAAAAAATGACATTAAACATTAAAAACGTATAAATGGGCATGCCACATGGACTTCACTCTTGAGTTTTCACGTGGTTATACCTTTTGCAAGCTTGCTGGCTATAAGCTGTTACTTCCCTTCTCTTTTCCTTCCTTCCTTCTTTCCCTTTCACTTTCTATTCCTTCGAAAACTTGCTAGACCTTCTATGTTAGGTCTCTGAACCTTTACACTAGGGTCTTTTTTTACAGAGTATATCCTCATATTTTTCTTTTTTCACTACCTCCCTTTTTTTCTTTGATTTATAGGGTTTTTCTAAGTTTTTTAGTGGATTCCCTCAAAGATTGATCAAATCTCAATCTTTTGATCAAAATGAGAGAGCTTTGGACAAATGTTAACAGTTGGAACCTTTGTCCTTCAATAGTTTTTGGGAATGGTGGTTTTCTCTTTCATGGAGACAAAGGCATGTGACTCTCACCTTCTAATCTTGGATGAAAGATTTATGGCCCTTAATAAGAACTCTCTATGATTTTTTAAGTGTGAACACACGAAAAAGCTAGATGGTTTCGCACAAATAGGTATCTTAGTCAAGGCTAACCGAGTTGGCCACTTTTGAGGCTTCGTCGGAAAAACTCTAATATGAATGTCTTCAGAAACCACCTGAAATTGGAAGAGGAGATGCAACCCTTTTGTTTGGATCTATCCTTGGTCAATTTAGTGGTTTGTAGCTCCACATTTATTTACATAAAAGTGTCAACTCGATCAGCCCAGAATTTGAAAATGCAGTAATGGCTGATCAGGAACAAGATGTTGGAGACTTTTATGAAAGAATTGGGATGTAAACTTTCAATTTCATTAAAATGGGGTTGTAGAGGGGATGTTAGAGACTTACGCCCAATAAGCCCAGACCATGTGGTTGGACCAAAGCTCAACCTAAACTTAAAGGTGTGTATGGTCTGCCCTGGTTTTCCTTAAGAAATAAGGTTTTGTTCGACTCCTTACCTTTGATTTTAGGCTAAGCACATGTTTGCCAAATACATCTTAAGCTTTTTCCCTTTAGCCTTAATTTTATCTATATTTGTGTCTCTAGCCAAACAAACCCTTAAATTTTTTAAAAACATTTCTGAAAAAAATTAAGGGACCATTTTGAATTCATTTGTGAGTTCCTCACATGTTTTTCCTATAGTTTTTATCTCATATCATATTGTGAACTTATACTGTAAGATATGAGTCCGATATTAAGAATACTTGATTTTCTCAAAACAATTTCAAAAAAATAATAAAAAAATCCTTTATTTTAAAAATAAAAAAAAAATTTTCAAGAGTTTCATTTAATATTAGGTTGTAGACCTGCATTATAAAATACAGACCCGATATTAAAAATACTCGAATTTTTCTAAAATTTTGGAAAATCTAAAAAATTCAAAAAAGATTTTCTCATTTCAAAAACACAAAAAATATTTTTTTTCTTGCATATGACCAAATTCTAAAGGTTTTTCATGCATATTTTCTATAAAAAAAAATCATTTTTATCGTGCAAAATGGATATCGTAGCCAGTTTATAATTATACATTAGAATTTGATCAAAATATCAAAAATCCCACAACAATTAATTAGTTTAATTAATATTTGGAGTATTAGAATTTAGCTATAGACTTTAATATTTGGGAGTATAAAATTACATTGTAAAGTATACCTTCATGTATTAAAGATACAAAATAGTAAATAAATACATTTCTAAAAATTGAGTTTTAGAATGGTTAGTATTTAACCTAATAAGATAGAGACATCTTCACGAAAGGAGATGTACCTTAAACTTTTGATAAGACCAACAAATAGAAACATGTCTTAGATCAATAATCAATCAATGATGTAATTTATCATAGGTAAGGTGCACTAGGGGTGATATATCTTTCCCCTGCACAACTAGTCCCCTTACCCAGACTCTCATAAACCATAAGTTTTCTAGTGACCATGATACTAGGTGGCTACTCCCTTTTAATCATAATTTTATGATTAACTTAAACACCCTTCAATTTAGGAGGTTGATCTGTCATTCGACATCATGCATATCACGACACCTCTCACCATGATAAACCTTTTAATATCAAAATCAATTTTTTTTATGGTCATAATATGGCCAACAAACCACATTCTCTCTTCTCCTCTATTTTCCAATGACATTATCTCTCCTTTCTTATAACTCAAGAACTGAAACTTGAAACAAATGAAAGTTGATTAAAACTAAAAGGACCAAAAATGCATAAATGAAGATGTTTTGGATGGAAATGAAGTTTTTTGCTTGAAAATAAAAAGGCATTGTTATATTTTCTTTGTTTTTATCTTGATCTTTCTTTGTTTAATTGTTTGTTATATTAAATTGACCTCCAATTTAAATTTGAAATTCTGTAAAAAAATCTTGAATTTCAATAAACATGCTAAGATAAGAAAATCTCAACATATTAAATATCACCAACATCACATAAAAAAATAAAATTGAAATACAATAAATTTTAATATCCAAAAGAAAAAAAAGGCACTCTTTAATGAAAAATGCAAATGCCTTATATAGACATCACACAATTAACGAGTCAGTTAAAAGAATTGTGGTACGAGAGAGGTGTTTCATTGTTCATATGAATAGTGAAGCTACACTATTTTTTTCTTTTTTCTTTTTATTTTTATCCTTTATTTTTATTAATTTTGTCTTCACATTTTCTTTTTATTTTTTATGTAATCGTATTGTGACATAATTTCATGAGATAAAGTTTTAAATTGTAGTAGAAAGACAAAATTAAACAAGAAAACCACAATATAAAACACTAAAAAAATACATGGCTAGTCTCAGAGGTTTTATAATTTTTATTTTGGTCTAAATATTTATTTTGTTCATTTTTAGTCGTCGAGTTTGAAAGATAAGAGAGAGACTTGCTATAAAATAATGAAAGAAAGGGAAAGTAATTGGTTGGTCACAGTCCAATCTTGTTATCAACGAGTTTCATTTGATGAGGAAAGCTTCATTGATGTATTTTTCCCTTCATCTTACTTGAGAAAGTATATTGAGGTTGATAGGTGATTTTTCCTTGTTTAGTTTTGTGTTTTTAACTGATTTTTGAGATGTTTTTAGTTGAAAGATTGGTTTTTTGGCATAATAAGAATGTTCATTAGGTGTTTTTAGATGACAATAGCTTTAAAATGAATTTTTAGGTCAAATAAATTCTAACTTGAATTTCTGACCACCTCTCTAGTGATCAATAACTAGCAAGATAGATGACACATCGCTTTTTTTTTTGAAAGGTTGTTTGCTCTCTTTATAAAAAAAAAACAAAAAAAATGCAAAATGTGCAAGCCCCTGCATGTGGCCTTTTTTTCTTTTAGGCCACACATGCCCAGTCACATTGGCCTCTATTATTTCAACCCATTATGTTTTTTTTAAAATATTTTTAATTAAATTTCATTCAAGTAAATAACATGAAAATACATTAAAAAATATCATTTTATTAAATATTACTCCATTTATATTTAATTTTTTATGACATCATATCATTTGTTTTTATAAAATTATTAAACATGCTACACAGAAATAACATGAAATAAATAACTTGGAAATATTTAACGAATATCATTTTTAATAATAAAATTATAGTTTTTTGATAAAAAAATTGAGCACTTTTTTATAATATTTCATGATTTTTATTGATATTTTTTTAAATTTTGACTTTTGGTTTTTCTACGTAAATCTATTTTATTATCGCATGATTACATAAAAAGCATGCAAAAAAACATTTCAGTGTGTTATTCTTATATTTTTAATACTTCCACTTCATATTAATAAAACCATTAATTTTTTTAAAAGTTTGCTTTTATGATTCTCATAATTTTTTGCTTCAAAAAATAAACATTCTAATAAATAAATTACCAAAAACAATCACATTAATAGGATAAAGAGATTTTAATTAAAAATTTATCTTTTTATTGTTATTATGTATCCTTTAGAATCTCATGGGTATTTATTAAATGAAATATATTACTAAGAAAAGCTATATTTTTTATTGATAAAAATAAATTAATAAGAAAAGGAAGGATTATTCGAGCAAATTATTTTATTCTGATTGTGTTTAAATTACTAATTTTTTTATAAAAAAAATTATTAACATATGATGAAATAAAAAAATATGAATAGCTCTCAACAACACGAGATTAAATATTTTAATATATATTTATTTGTTATCTTCTCAATTAAATCTTATAATTATGTTAATACCTC
>Ga0325403_1002043_pt1 | contig 17548 bp, 12 predicted proteins | sample PopdelMetagenome_19_FD_205665 | JGI IMG/M metagenome (GOLD analysis project Ga0325403, IMG submission 205665) | Populus deltoides microbial communities from Bellville, Georgia, United States - Xylem-PdKOR-R4 | ecosystem: Host-associated > Plants > Phyllosphere > Stem > Wood/Secondary xylem...
AAATAAAACTATAGTTAAAGAGAAGGGAAGTCGGCTTAGAGAATGGAAGGGCAAATGGGAAGTAACCAAAATACCCTTCTAGGAAATCACTCAATTATAATTTCATGTTACGACAGGAAATAAATTTGATTAAATGAATGCTTCATACAAATTAAACTAAAAGGATAAAAAATTTATTATATATAAAAAAAAAGGTTACAAGAGAACTTAAAATTCAAAACATTAATTTAAGATCTTGAAATTAATTTATGAAAAAACAATGTTTTGAAAAGGAAAAAAAAAAAATTAACCCTGAAGTTAAATAAAATTTTATGATATATATATATATATATATAACTTGTCTAGTTTTTCTTTTGCAATGAAAGATTAAAACACATGTTCATTTGTTCAGAATGAAAATGAATTTTTCATTTAAAAAATAATAAATACACCAAGATTACAATTATTTTTTTAAGGAAATAAAACTATATATAATTTACACTAGTTATCTTAATATTTTATATTTTTCACAATATAACATAAAATTCTATTTTTTTTCATTTAAATAAAAAATTATCATGAAAACGTTATTTTGTTAACTAAGAAAATAAATCTTTATATTAGATTTATAATAAAAAAATAAATTTATGGCAATAACTAAATATGGAAATGTAGAAAAAATAATTTTAATATTTTATAGTACTAAACTGTGCTTGTATATGAAAGGAAAAGAATTATATTATTCATTTTTTTCTTTCATTTTGAAAAGAGAGGACTACTTGTAAAGAAAAACAGTGGAAAATCTTTAAAATATGTTTTTCAATTTCAGTATAAGTTTATGAAAGATTAAAATTAGTTTTCTATTTTCCTTGGTGAAGAAATATTGTATTTGAACAAGAAGGTTCAATTTAATTTTTTTTCAAAAACTTAAAGCATTATTGTGTTTCTAAACAGTCCATAAGTTTTTTCTTAGATTCTGTTTCCTTTTAAGTTGCACTAATTATTAACCAAGTTGATTATATATGATGGATAAAGATAAAATATTCCATAAAGTAAGATACCAAGATCATTTAAACAGCTTAAAAGATTTTAATTAAAAATTCAAAACCCAATTCAAGCCATATTACAAAGCTTCATAACCATAGTTATTAAACCTGGACCAGCCTAGCGGGTCGACTCGGGACTCGGTCAACCCGGTAGCTGGATCGTTTTGGGTTTGTCAAAAGACCAGTCCGGGCAACGACCTGGTCAAACCTGGCCGACCCATGACCCGGGCGACATCCGATGTATTTTTTTTTAAATGTGGTTTTTCTCCTATACCCCTCTTTTTTCATATTTTTTTAGTTGGTTATTAATACTGTTTAAAGTTCACTATATAAATATTAGAAAAATATTTTATTTTTTCAATGTGAGATTTGAAACCCGTTAATATATATACTCTATGTTTCCAAGAAAAAAATTATTTTTTCAATATGAGATTTGAAACCCTTTCGTGTATATATATATTTTATGTTCACAAGAAAATGTTATGGTTTTTCACTGTGGGATTTGAAACCCTTTTATATATATACTCTATGATCCCAAGAAAAAAAGTTATTTTTTCAATGTAGAATAAAAAAAATTTTAGTTTAAATACTTCAACTTAAAAGGATAACATAATATATTTTCAATGTGGGATTTGAAGTCCTTTAGTATATATATTCTATGTCCACAAGAAAAAAGTTATGTTTTTTTTAATGTGGGATTTGAAACCTATTAGTATATATACTCCTATGTTCTCAAGAAAAAGTTATTTTTTCAATGTGGGATTTGAAGTCATTTCGTATATATACTCTATGTTCACAAGAAAAAAAGTTATATTTTTTCAGTGTGGGATAAATTTTTTTTTAAAATATTATTTTAAACTTCATTATTTACAATATGTATAGCTTATATTCACATGGTTTTTTTTTTAAATTTTTTCATGTTAAATATTAAAATTTTAAATATTTTTTTAAAATTTTTCTAAGTTGACTTAAATTCATCTATAAAATTTGAAATCCAAATATGATTTGATAACTATGTTCGTATCGTTACATTGGTACACCGAAGAGAGTTCCTTCTCTACCACTGCAGTCTCTCCGATGAGAGCAACCAAATATAATTTATTCACTTTTGTCAAAATCACGACAAGTTGGGATTTTTAACGGAGAATGAAAATTCCAAACGATGATAACATTTTCAACGGAGCAAGAAAAATATAAAACCTGGATTATTGATTTAAATTTTTTAATAATTTTGATTAATTTAATAATACAATAAAAAAATCAACAACAATAAAAAAAACACCAATAATTAATAAAAAATACACTTGTTAATATCATAAAATATATACTTTTTAAATATTCTTAAAATGTCTCAATGATATTATTTTATGTAAGGCAGCCTACTGGTGCTCTATCTGTACCTAGACAATCTATACTTAATATTACATTAAATTCATGTAGTTTTAAGGGTATTAAGTCAACCCCTAATTCCAACCTTTTTAAAATAAACCTTATTTTTAAAATTACATGATCAATGTTTTACAGTTTTACCTAATAGAGCACTCCCTTTTCTTTCTTACTACGATCATTTCCAAGTTTTTCTACTATTTTACATGCTATGAAAAAGTGTGCAGCACCAAGGTTAATTAATGCATATACAAGAAAGGAATTTAACTATAGCATACCTACTTACACTTTTGGAGAAGCTATGAGATCATCATGTGTCATATGATACACCTTGCTCTGAGTTCTACCACCTTGGCCCCTACCATGACTTCTAATGCCATTAGCCATAGTTTGAGTTTGTCTAGCTAGCCTATCCAATATGACTGACTAAAGTTGGCTCTAAGCTGGTTGTAACTATACCTGATTAAACTCAATTCTTATAGGGTAATTTATATGAAGATGATCTTTTCCCGCATAATAATAACACCCTCGCCCTAGATGTCATAACTCATTTCTGAGTTATTCCTTAAATTTACTTTTTTTCTCTAAAAATAAACTAATGATAGCAAGAGGGCTGATATTTTAGCAAAAGCAACCTGGAAGGATTTCACATGTACAAAAAAATCAAGTTGTAATTTCGAACAAATTGAAAACCAAATTGTGCCCCATTTTATCCAAAACTGGAAAGATAATTATACAAATTCAAGGTCAAGTCACATGATTATTGTACGAAGCTGCATAAAAATTAAGCCTAACGACATAATTAGATTTTTAATAGGTCAATTTGATTTAATCATGGGCCAATTAAAGTTTTAATTAGGTGTTAGGACATAATTATACTTTAAATGGATCAAATTAATTTTATTAGGGGCTTAATTGGTGAAAAATTAAGTTTGGGAGCCCAATTTAGGCTTAATTGAGCAGATTGGAATTTTAGAAGATGAAATTTAATTTTTACCAAGTCAATTGATTGAAATCATAGATAAAATTGCAAGAATAGTTTTGGAATCAATTAAGAGCTACATTGAACAAATTTGCAACCAAGGGCAACTTTAGAAAAGACACCGAACTTTGGGAATCTAGTTGGCTGAAATTAGGAGTGAAGTTTAATGGCCAATTAATGGTTAAATTTAAAACTCTGAAACCAAAGATCAAAATGAAAAAGGTGCTAAAATTCGAGGTTAAAATTGAAGTTTGTCAAGGGTAAAATTGAATAAAATTGAAAGTTTGAAGCCAATCAGGGGTGCAATTGAGAGAAATTGGAAATCAAAGGACTAAAATAAACTTTACCGAAACCATGTCGTTTTGGGGTTGACTATTCATCTTCTTCTCTAGAGAAGCTACTCAAGTGGCCTTTTTTCCCGAGGTGTTTTATACTTCATCTCTCCACTAAATTGGACAAAACTTACACGAAAATTATAGCATGATAACTGACTACACACCAATGTGATTTGTTCTAGCTAATTGAGGCCACAGTGGTTGTGGTATCGCCTCAAAGTGGTTAACCTAACTAGCCCTTTTCCTGTAAAAAATCTAATATCCTATGATAGCTATTTTGAGCTAACAGTTTGGATCCTTTTGGGTTGAGACAAGGGCTAAGATTTGACACTAGTAAAGACAAAGCGTCCCTCTTCCACCCCCTATATATAAGGGTGGACTTCATGCCTGAGGGAGGAGAAAATCAGGTCCAAAGTCAGCAAAAAATCAGCCTCCCCTCCCATAATTTTGTTTCCACCATGATCTTCTATCTTTTCCTCTCTATCTCTGTGCTCTCTTCTGCCACTTCCACCTCAGCACCGCCGTGAACAAGAGCAACCCAACCTTCTCCACCAACATAGCTCCTTGTTAGCAATATAATAGCCGTCACGAGCTCATCTCTCTCTCTCCTCTGCAACCTTCTTCTTCTTCTTTTTCCCATAGTTGACGTCGGCCACAATCTCTTCCACCAATGCCTTTTGAGCCACCAGTCAGACCTCCTTATCAACATAACAACCAACACGTTACGTTACTTTCCTCTCCTTCTCCTTCTCTTTCTCCTTCCCCCCTTCCCTTTCATAGCCACTGATTAGTACTTAAAAGTGCATTTTTTATCAAGGTTTTATATTATCATTTTGCACTTGAAGTATCAATAACTCCTTAACTAAAGCATGTTTTATAATAACAAGTCTGATGCCATAAGATACCTTTAATTTATGGTAAATGTTCATCTTAAATGCAGACCTATCACATAAATGAAAGGATTGATTGATGAGTTTAAGTATTGAAATTGAAAGGACAAACAGAGGGCCAAACTTAGAAAAGAGATGCTGGTTCAGTCCAAACTGGAACGCTGTTCGGTCATCGGGTCATATCTGGAGCTATAGATCTTGGATTTAGGTCTGATTTATATGGATGGAAAGATAAGACATAGGCCTAAAACTTTCATGCAGAGTTCAAGATTTAAAAAGGCCGTTTTCAAGTCCAAATTGTAGCAACAACGGAGAAGTCTAAATCTGTCCTGCAGCCCAAACACTGTTCAGTGTTCAGCCCACATCTCGAGTTCTAGATGTCTAAATGACCTCAATTATTTTTTCCTGGAAAGCTAAGATAATTTTCTAGAACTTTCATGATTTAAGTTTGTTCAAATTCTGATGTTAGCAATAACGTTTTGTTCAGACAAGAAGATAAGAATTTTCACCAAGTCAAGAGTTGGCCACCCACTTAACAATTAGTCATCAAATCAATAGCTCCAAATTTTAGCCTATAAAAGGAGGCATTTGCCATGCATTTAGGAGCTTTTTGTTGTTCAGATCAAGATCTTGCTTTTGCTCTCTCTCTCTCTTTATATTTTTGTAATGCTTAAGTTTTGCTTTCATTAATATCATGTTTATGCTTTTCATTTTCTTTCCTTTACTTAGTTAATTTGTATCTTATTTATGTTCTTATCTTGTTTATTTATGTTTCTTTTCTTCATTATGTTCAGCTAAGTTTATTATGTTAAGGTGAAAAGGTTACACTAATGGTGTAAAAATAAGGATAATGTAAACTCAATATGGACTTCAATGCTTATATCCTAAACAACTTGCTATTAACATGTCTTATCATTTTTATCTTATTAATTCTTAATACCTTGCTTGTTAAATGGTTAATCTAGATCCGTGTTGTATAACACTTGGTACAACAAATGCTTTGCACTTTTATAGCCCAACCGTATGGTATAACCTACACCTGTGCTATGAAAGGAACTTGATTTGTTGTTAACATAAGTTAGCATCATGACTTCCTGACAATATTTAAAAGTTTGGTGTTACTTAAATAAGATAATTAATATGATCATGTTAACAATTTATAATGAGCTATTAATGACAAATCATCCGATTGGAACCTCATTTGTGTGTCGTTTTCAGTTGAGCAACAAAAAGAGTTTATACTATACTTGTTTGAAATACCATTAGGGGATCCTCTAACCTTGACATTTATTTTTATCAATATTTAATCCTCACATTAATCTTACATCTCAAAGTCCTCTTTAACTTATTATTATTATTATTATTATTATTATTATTATTATTATTTATAATCTATATAGTTAACCTCCTTGTGGTTCGACCCCGGTCTTGCTGGGTTATTTATAACTCTGACATTCCTACACTTGGGAGAAGACATCAATCTTTTAGTCGTGTCAAGTTTTTGGCATCGTTGCCGGGGAGGTAAATTCTTGTACAAATTATAGTATTTATTTTATTTTCTCATTTCACTTTTCTTGTATCCAACTTTGTTTCTTTTTCTTTTGTTTTCTTCTTCCTTTTATTTTATTCCTACACGTGCATGAGAGTTTGGTCACATACATTAAGTGGTAGACTTTGTAGGGTATCCTCATCATTTTCAGAAAACATGGCCGAAGAAGATAACCAGTCACTTTATAATGAGAATAATGAGAATAACCGTGTTAGAACACTTAGAGACCACATGAATCCTATAAGAACAAGTGCTCCCTCATGCATAATTTTTCCTCCTGATGCATCTCATTTTAATTTTAAGCCAGACATTATTCAACTTTTACCTTCTTTTCATGGCTTAGATCTAGAAAATCTATACTTGCATTTGAGAGAATTTGAAGAAGTTTTGTAACACTTATAATGACTTAAATTGTAGCATGAATACCATTAGATTAAATTTTTTTTCCTTTTTCATTAAAAGATAAAGCTAAAACATGGCTACAAAATCTTAGATCAAGATCCATTCGTGCTTGGGATGAAATGCAACAACAATTTTTAAAGAAGTTTTTTCCATCTCACGGAACGAACTCTTTCAAAAGACAAATCACCAATTGTGAAATATTTTACCAATGTTGGGACAAGTATCGAGACTTGCTTAATACTTGCTCTCATCATGGTTTTGAAACATGGAGATTGGTTTCACAATTTTATGAAGGGTTAACACCTAAAGATAGACAAATGGTGGAATTGATGTGCAATGAAACTTTTGAAAATAAAGACCCTGATGAAGCAATGGAGTACCTAGATTTGCTAGCTGAAAATGCTCAAAATTGGGACACTACGGGCACTTATGAGGCACCGGGTAAAACTCAACCTCATACATCTAGTGGAGGTATGTACAACCTTAGAGAAGATCATGACCTTCAAGCTAAATTTGCATCTTTAGCTAGAAAAGTCGAGGCACTTGAATGTAAAAAGAGTGGTCAACTAAAATCTGTTCAAGACATTGTGTGTCAAATCTGTGAAACAAATGAACATGCAACCAATGACTGTCCAACTTTATCTTCTTTCAAGGAATGCCTCCATGAACAAGTTCGTGCTTTAAACAGTTTCAAAGGCCAAATCATAACCCATACTTTGAAATATAAAGACCCTGGTTGTCTTACAATTTCTTGCTTTATTGGAGAACATAAAATTGAAAGAGCTTTACTTGATCTTGGAGCTAGTGTGAATTTACTTCCATATTCGTTTTTTCAAAGTCTCAATCTAGGTGAGTTAAAACCAACTTCTGTAACACTTTTATTTGCTGATAGATCTGTAAAAGTGCCTAGAGGAATAGTTGAGGATGTGTTAGTACAAGTTGATAAATTCATTTACCTTGTCGATTTTGTTGTCTTGGATACACAACTTGTTGAAGCATGTAACAAATTCCTATCATTTTAGGACGTCTATTTCTTGCAACTTCTAATGCATTGATTAATTGTAGGAATGGACTGATGAAGCTATCATTTGGAAACATGACATTGGAGATGAATATTTTCAACATTTGCAAGCAACCTGGAGATGATAATGATTTACAGGAAGTGGACTTTATTGAAAAATTAGTTCATGATTAATTTCAAACCACTTCCAGTGAAACTGAGAATGATGAATCTGACGATGTGCAAATGGTTTATTTGCAGGAAGAATCAAAGGCAAATAGTTGGAGACCAAAAATTAAAGAATTGCCACCACGATTAATTGAGTCCATACCTTCAAGCGTTCAACCACCAAAACCTGATTTGAAGTCGTTACCATTCAATCTCAAATACTCATTTTTGGGAGGAAATGAAACTTTTCTGGTAATAATCTCTTTAAAACTTAATGCACATCAAGAAGGTAAGTTATTACAAACTCTGAAAATGCACAAAAATACATTAGGATGGACCATAGCTAACATAAAAGGAATTAGTCCTTCGATTTTCACACACAGGATTTATTTGGAGGAAGATGATAAACCCTCTAGAGAAATGCAACGAAGGCTTAGACCTAATATAAAAGAAGTTGTGAAAAATAAAGTCATTAAGCTTCTAGATAATGAAATCATTTATCCTATTTCTGACAGCAAATGGGTAAGTCCTACCCAAGTTGTACGCAAGAAGTCTGGAGTCACTATGATAACAAATGAGAAAAATGAGTTAATTCTAACTAGGACTATTACTGGTTGGTGCATGTGCATCTACTATAGGAAACTTAATTCAATGACTAGAAAAGATCATTTCCCTTTACCTTTTATGAATCAAATCCTAGAAAGAGTTGCAGGTCATGAATTTTATTGTTTCCTTGATGGTTATTCAGGTTACAACCAAATTGAAATTGCATTGGAAGATCAAGAGAAGACTACTTTCACATGTCTTTTTGGTACTTTTGCATATCGAAGAATGCCTTTTTGGATTATGTAATGCACCAGCCACGTTTCAAAGATGCATGCTTAGCATATTCAGTGATATGGTTGAATGTTTTCTTGAGATTTTTATGGATGATTTTTTTGTTTTTGGTGATTATTTTGATGATTGTTTAACTAAGTTGGAAAAGGTTTTGAACAGGTGTGAAGAGAAGAATCTTGTATTGAATTGAGAAAAAAATATCACTTTATGGTAACAAACATCATTGTACTTGGTCACATTGTTTCATCGAAAGGAATTGAGATTAACAAATCTAAAATCGAGTTAATTGATAACTTGCCAACACTAAAATCTATTAAAGATGTTAGATCATTCTTAGGACATGCTGGTTTTTACAGAAGGTTTATCAAAGATTTTAGTGTAATATCTAAACCATTGTGTAACATTCTAACAAAGAAAAATGTTTTTGAATGGACTGAACAATGTGAAAAAGCCTTTGTTAAACTTAAAAGCTTGCTTACTTCTGCTCCTGTCATTTAACCTCCTGATTGGTCATTACCTTTTGAAATAATGTGTGACGCTAGTGATTCCGTCGTGGGTGCTGTCTTGGGACAAAGAAAAGATAAGAAACCTTACGTAATTTGCTATGCAAGTAAAACTTTAAATAGTGCTCAAATGAATTACACCACCACTGAAAAAGAATTACTTGCAGTAGTATTTGCATGTGAAAAATTCAGGTCTTATCTTGTTGGCTCACCTGTTGTTGTTTTTAGTGATCATGCAGCATTGAAATATCTTATTTCTAAGAAAGATTCTAAAGCTAAATTGGTGCGGTGGATTTTGTTACTTCAAGAATTTGATATCACAATCAAAGATAAGAAAGGCACCGAAAATGTTGTTGTAGATCATTTGTCAAGATTGACAACAAATTCAAGATCTGACATCACACCAATCGATGACTACTTTCCTGATGAATCTTTATTTTCTGTCTCTACAATGCCTTGGTTTGCTAATATTGTTAATTTTCTTATTTCAGGATAATTGCCAACTTATTGGAGTACCCAAGACAAAAGAAAGTTCTTGAACGAAGTGAAGAATTTTTATTGGGATGACCCTTATTTATTCAAATATTGTCCTGATTAAATATTTTGAAGATGCATTCCTGACAATGAGGTAAGTAGTGTCATTAAATTTTATCATTCTGAGGCATGTGAGGGTCATTTCTCATCAAGAAAATCAATTGCAAAAATCTTACAAAGTGGATTTTACTGGCCCACCATGTTCAAGGACTTATATGCATTCTGCAAGACTTGTGAAAATTGTCAAAAGTTGGGATCTATTTCAAAACGTCACATGATGCCTTTAAATCCTATTCTTGTCATTGAAATCTTTGACTGTTGGGGTATAGATTTCATGTGTCCATTTCCTCCATCATTTGGTTTCCTGTACATATTAGTCGCAGTAGATCATGTTTCAAAATAGATAGAGGCAATTCCAAGTCGAAACAATGATCATAAAATAGTGATAAAGTTTTTAAAAGAAAATATTTTGAGTCGATTTGGAATCCTTCGAGCCATGATAAGTGATGGTAAACACATTTCTGCAATAAGCCATTTGAGTCTTTAATGAAGAAATATGAAATCACACACAAAGTTGCCACCCTTTATCACCCTCAGACGAGTGGACAAGTAGAACTTGCTAATAGGGAGATCAAACAGATCTTGGAGAAAACAGTGAAGCCTAATCAGAAAGACTGGTCTTTAAGACTTAATGATGCACTTTGGGCTTATCGAACTGCTTATAAAACATCATTAGGTATGTCACCTTATAGACTAGTCTATGGAAAACCTTGTCACTTGCCTGTAGAACTTGAACATAAAGCTTATTGGGTTATTAAAACTTTCAATTCAAACCTTGATGATGCTAGTCAGCTGCAAAAATTACAAATAAAAAGCTTGAGAAAATAAGAAATCATGCATATGAAAATTCAAGAATTCATAAAGCAAGAATCAAAGAGTTTCATGACAAGAAAATACTGAGAAAAACATTCAATGTTAGTCAAAAAGTCTTGCTTTATAATTCTCGACTCTATTTATTTCCTGGAAAACTAAGATCAAGATGTAGCGGTCTTTTATTGTAAAACATGTGTATCCATATGGAGCCTATTATATCGAGAATCCAAAGAATGACAATGTTTTCAAGGTAAATGGACATCGTTTAAAAGTTTACTTTAATAATTTTTCAGTTGAAAAGAACTCTATTGAATTAAGTGATCTTGTATATAAAGATTGATTCTTTTTCTCACATTGTTTTGTGTTTTATGTTGGTGTGAATTTTGTGTTGCTAGTCTCTCTCACCCCAGTCAAATGGCGGATAATGGTACTCCGTGACTCTTAAGTCGGTTCTTTCAGTTTCCCATGATAACTGATATCTATGTATATATTTGTGCAATTCTTTGCTCTTTCTTCCTTCTTTGAATCTCTTCTTCAATTCTCATTTGAAAATGGACACCACTCTTGAAAAATTGAAAAAGTATTTTCCCGTTCTGCCTCAGAATGCGATTACAAAAATTTACCATGCTAGAAGTTGTTAATGAATCATGGAATTCCTGAAGATGTTCGCTGGCTAATTAAAGCAAGGTCTGATTATCAGGTGAGTCCTCCAATTCTTTCATTTCATACATGCCTAGAACAAGAAAAGCACTTTTGCAAAGAAACGTCGTGCAAAACAACTGAAAGTCTGTCACAAATATGCCATATTGACTTGTAATGCAACATTTCGTTCTTTAGGAATGGTATCTGTAAACCATGAAGATAAAATACAATTCGTTAAGGATGGCCTGAGTAAGAGGTCTTTAGATAATCTTCTATTGACTCTTGAGATGCATCCTAGTGGAGATATGCATCGTGCAATTTATGATTTATGGCCTCAATTCCATAAAGAACATGCTCGACATAGTTTTGAGAATCTGACTAAAAAAGACCATGTTTGCCAGTTTTTAAGAAAACTGGATGGAAAGCTTATCCCCGACCCATAGAGGGCGTTTAAGCCGTTCTTGGACGTAAAACCAAGGGAAGATATGAGCCACAATCATAACTACCTGTACATACACATGCTTTTTTAAAATAAATAAATAAAGAGATAGAAAGGGAGAATGAGACTCCAGTTGGCCTACATATAGGTGGTATGATTGCATTTTCAATTTCTCATCTATAAAATCTTCTCTTCCTTCCCTTCATTTCTACTCAACCCATACATTCCACAGATATAGAAGTGTGTAGAAATGGTAGGTTCCTCAAGTCATCATATAAAAAATATTTGTGTTTTCGGTGGATCCAGTCCTGGAAAGAAAAAGAGTTTTTAGAATTAGCAAATCATCTTGGTCAGGTACTAGCTGAGAGCAAGATTCATTTAATGTATGGAGGAGGCAGCCTTGGGTTAATGGGAGGGGGTGTGTCAATAGCTGCATTTTTAGGAGGTAGTCAGGTTTTGGGGGTCGTCCCCAAAGCTTTAACAAAAGGGGACATCATTGGCAAAACAATTGGAGAGGAACTACATGTCCCCACAATGTCTAATCAACTGAATGCAATGTTTAACCATGTTGATGCCTTCATTGCTTTACCAGGTGGTCTGGGTACATTAGAAGAGATCTTTCATATTTTCTCTTGAGCGCAACTGCACATTCACCATAAACCCATAGGTCTGTTAAATGTTAATGGTTTTTATGATAAGTTGATGTCTTTTCTTGATCATGCTGTGGAACATGAATTTCTAACATCTTCGGCACGACAAATCATAATCTCTGCTGCTACTGCTGAACAATTGATTGACCAATTACAATCTTTCATCCCTGTAATTGATCCTTCCATGAGTTGCATAAATTGGTTAACTAAGGAAAGCTGTAAAAAGCTTAGATTGGATTTGAGCCTTTGTTTGTAAAAACTTTGTATCTTTTGGTTTTATTATTGTGTTTTGTTGTTTCTTATATTTGTGTAAGTGTGTTTCAGGTTTGTCAGTGTTTGTTGTTTCAGGTGATGTCTTCTATACTCTATCTTTCTACCTTAGGACATTGAGGACAATATCTCGTTTTGGTTGAAGGGAAAGGTAGTAGTTGATATTTTTTAAAAAAATTAACTAACTGTGTTTTCTATTTCACAAACCATTTGCAAAAATGTTGTTAATAGGATGACAGAGTAAAGGAGTTCTTTTGTTAAAGTGACTCTTTAGACGCATCTTAGTAAACATTCTTAACAAGGTCTATCAGAATACTTCTTGAAATATTCAAGTTTACAAACTCTCGCATTGTTATCACTTAATTCCGCTTATATACTCATTTAACAAGTATTCTTAAACCTTCATTCACACATACACTTTAACATATGATTGTGGGTTGCACATTGAATTATTTTATTATTTATGTTATTTTGTTAAAGGTAATGATTAAGGGAAAGGGATAGTATATATTTATAAAAAAAACAAACAGACAAAAAAAAATATGATGATAATAAAAACGTAGAGAAGTTTGGTTTCGTAGCCTCCCTAACCTAAGCAATTAAGTCCGAATTTTAACACCTAATACCCTAAAGTCAACTAACTTGGAAGTTATTGGCCCAACGCTTGTTACATGGGTTGAGGAGAAAAACTAAAGGGAATCAAACATTGCACTATCTACGTTTCAGTATCTGCAACCCGAGTTACTAAGCTCGTAGGGGTGTCTCAACACCTAATGCCCTAAGACCAACTGGTCTGGGAGTCATTAGACGAAAGCTCGTTACAAGGGTTAAAGATGCATTGTGTTTTAAGTTATATTTATATATATTAAAAAAAAGATAATAATCCTAACCCAAGGAAGTTAACCTTAAACGTTAGAATAAAAATTTTGTTTTCTTCTAAGTAAAGCCCCATAACTATATGTTGATATATTGAGCAAAAAAAAAATATTAATATCTTGTTTAAGAGGTATTGAGCATATACATAAATTTAATGAGAGTTTGTTTATCTGGAAAGAGTAATGGAAGTTGAATGATGAATGCCTTGCTTTGTGGAATTTGAAAATTGTTTTTCTATTTTAACGCTTTGATTACTAGGGACTAGTAATAAGCTGGTTGGGGGGGTGTGATTAATACTTAAAAGTGCAATTTTATCAAGGTTTTATATTATCAATTTGCACTTGAAGTATCAATAACTCCTTAACTAAAGTATGTTTAATAATAACAAGTCTGATGCCATAAGATACCTTTAATTTATAGTAAATGTTCATCTTAAATGCAGACCTATCACATAAATGAAAGGATTGATTGATGAGTTTAAGTACTGAAATTGAAAGGACAAACAGAGGGCTAAACTTAGAAAAGAGATGCTGGTTCAGTCCAAACTGGAACACTGTTCGGTCATCGGGTCATATCTGGAGCTGTAGATCTTGGATTTAGGTCTGATTTATATGGATGGAAAGATAAGACATAGGCCTAAAACTTTCATGCAGAGTTCAAGATTTAAAAAGGCTGTTTTCAAGTCCAAATTGTAGCAACAACGGAGAAGTCTGAATCTGTCCTGCAGCCCAAACACTATTCAGTGTTCAGCCCACATCTCGAGTTCTAGAAGTCCAAATGACCTCAATTGTTTTTTCCTGGAAAGCTAAGATAATTTTCTACAACTTTCATGATTTAAGTCTGTTCGAATTCTGATGTTAACAATAACGTTTTGTTTAGACAAGAAGATAAGGATTTTCACCAAGTTAAGAGTTGGCCACCCACTTAACAATTAGTCATCAAATCAATAGCTCTAAATTTTAGATAAAAGGAGGCATTTGCCATGCATTTAGGAGCTTTTTATTGTTCAGATCAAGATCTTGCTCTTGCTCTCTCTCTATTTATATTTTTGTAATGCTTAAGTTTTGCTCTCACTAATATCATGTTTATGCTTTTTATTTTCTTTCCTTTACTTAGTTAATTTGTATCTTATTTATGTTCTTATCTTGTTTATTTATGTTTCTTTTCTTCATTATGTTCAGCTAAGTTTATTATGTCAAGATGAAAAGGTTACACTGATGGTGTAAGAATAAGGATAATATAAACTCAATATGGACTTCAATGCTTATATCCTAAACAACTTGCTATTAACATGTCTTATCATTTTTATCTTATTAATTCTTAATACCTTGCTTGTTAAATGGTTAATATAGATCTGTGTTGTATAACACTTGATACAACAAATGCTTGACACTTTCATAGTCCAACCGTATCGTATAACCTACACTTGTGCTATGAAAGGAACTTGATTTGTTGTTAACATAAGTTAACATCATGAATTCCTGACAATATTTAAAAGTTTAGTGTTACTTAAATAAGATAATTAATATGATCATGTTAACAATTTATAATGAGCTATTAATGACAAATCATCCGATTGGAACCTCCTTTGTGTGTGGTTTCTAGTTGAGTAACAAAAAGAGTTTATACTATACTTGTTTGAAATACCATTAATGGATCCTCTAACCTTGACATTTGTTTTTATCAGTGTTTAATCCTCACATTAATCTTACATCTCAAAGTCCTCTTTAACTTATTATTATTATTATTATTATTATTATTATTATTATTATTTATAATTTATATAGTTAACCTTCTTGTGGTTCGACCCTGGTCTTGCCGGGTTATTTATAACTTCGGCATTCCTACACTTGGGAGAAGACATCAATCTTTTGGTCATGTCAGAAACTACATGCAGCGACCAAAATAATTAACTCATGACCTGGGCTAGACCCTTGTCAGCCTAGCCCAGATGGCTAGGTCGGGTCTAGCCCAGCCAATCAACCCAACCTAACTCGGCTGGGTCCAATCAGACTCGACTGGGTTCGGCCAAGATGGTTGGGCAGACCCAACCCAATATCTTTAATAATAATATAATAATAACATATATTATAATATTATATAAAAAAAATTCAAAGGGTCATTTAAAAATATTTTTGATTTTCTTGTGTGTTTTTCTACCAATTTTGCATAATATTGAGTTGTATTTTTACACTATAAGATTTAGATTTAGTATTAAAATACATGGTTTTCTCTGAAACATTTCTTTTAAAAAATTATAAATTAAAAAAAATCTCAAAACTTTAAAATTAATTTCCCCTTTCAAAAAACAAAAAATAAAAAAAATATTTTGTTTTCATGCATACGGTCAGATCCTAAAGAGTTTTTCAAGCATATTTTCATATAAAAAAATGCATCTTTCTCATGTTTAAAAGAAAAGCAAAAAAAGAATATCGTAACTAGTTTATGATTATCCATTAGGATTTGGCCAAAATATCAAAAATCATTTACCAATCATTTTGTTCATTTTATCTTAGGGTTTTGATGTAGACTTTAATATTTGGGGGTGTAAAACTACATAATAGAATATACCCTTATGTATTAAAGATACAAAATGCAAAATAAATATGATGCCAAAATTTAAACTTTAGAGCGGTTAGAGTTCAACCCAATTAGGTAAAGACTCTATCATGAAGGGAGATATGTTTCAGACATTAGAAAAAAACCAATAGATAGAAACTTGACATAGAAAAACAATCAAACAACAATGTATTAATGTTTTTCAAAATTTACCTTAGATAGGATGCGCTAGGGGTGATGTGTCTTCCTTTTGCACAACCATTTTCTTACTCAGACTCTCGCAAGACCATTAAATTTCCTAGTAACCTTTGATTGAAATATACACATGTATTAATGTTTTTTTTAACAAGAAATTTTTCAAGTTTAAGGTGGTAAAAAAAAACAACTATAGTCACCTCTCAAAATTCAATTTACTAAACTTTTCATGTTTTTTGCCATGCCCCACAAAAAATGATGGTAGAATCCGCACTGTCAAAAAAAAGTTCTTAGTAAATCAATATTGGTTGTAATAACTAATTCTTGATTTGAAGTCCTGATAAATAATATGTAAAATAATAGCTACTATTAAATAAATAATTTGTCTCTTAAAATTTGTACATTGATGAATTAAGGACCATATGGTAATTTAGGAAAGAGTAAAAAAAAAAACATTATTGTAAATTTTGAAAATATTAAAAAAGAAAAACACTTAAAACGTTTTTTTTAAAAAACAGCGTCGGCTTCTCGTGGGTTACACAGTTAGGTGGGGAATTGACAAAAGGATTGCCAGACTCAAATAAATTTTGAACTGGGAGCCTTTGTGGCCTTCTCGTCTTCCCTCCTGGCTAGATGCCTATGGCTCAGCAAACATTCGTACATGCGCGCCCATACTGTGTCCAAAGTCAAATCACTTGCCATTTACATGTGGTGGAGCAAAGAGGTGAGAGATTTCACGGCAACACCTACAATGGTTAGGAAACGTCCTATTAATTTCGATATTGTAGCACAGCTAAGCTAGGGTTATGGTACCAAAAGCCAGTGGAGCTTTCACGAAAATCTTGCTTCCTTATTAATATTCATTTTTTGTTTATTTATTCTGCCTATGCTGTAGTTTAGTATGGAGCACAGAAACCACGTAAAGTTGGAGGATGAAAAGTATCCTTGAATTCCTAAATCATTTGCTTCATCACCTGACCCTCATCAATGATCTATTCGAAAAAATCTTAAGCTATTTCAAAAGACAGAAAAAACAGTCACATAACCATTCAATTAAAATTTGAATTCATTTAACATCTTAAGCAAGCCTTACCTTAACTTGAATTTTTTTTAATATTTAGGGTGGGTTTAGGAGTGTGGTTGCAGTTGCTTTTCAGAGTATTTTTTATGCTGAAAGACATCAAAATAATGTTTTTTTTAAAAAATTATTTTTAAGATCATAGTATCAAAACGATTCAAAACATATAAAAAAATATTAATTTTTAACAAAAAAAATTAATATTTTTTGGAAACGCGGGTACAACCACGTTTCCAAACACTTACTTAAAAACTCTTCATGTTTTGGAGCTAATTTATTGAAATAAACACATTGATCATACTTTCTTTAACTCCAATCATTGCCAACCACAATGGTATCAAACTTTTTATATCAT
>Ga0325403_1002044_pt1 | contig 17545 bp, 8 predicted proteins | sample PopdelMetagenome_19_FD_205665 | JGI IMG/M metagenome (GOLD analysis project Ga0325403, IMG submission 205665) | Populus deltoides microbial communities from Bellville, Georgia, United States - Xylem-PdKOR-R4 | ecosystem: Host-associated > Plants > Phyllosphere > Stem > Wood/Secondary xylem...
GCTGGTAACACAGAATCGTCAGCAAAAACTAGTTTGCGTGAGATGTAGAGTTATCATCAAAAGCTGGTTCGCTGGTAACACAGAATCATCAGCAAAAACTAGTTCGCTTGTGACACAGAAATCATCAGCGAAAACTAGTTAGCTAGTAACATAAAACATTGGTGAAAACTAGTTTGCTAGTGACACAGAAATTGTCATTGAAATCCGTTCTACAACTGATGCCTAAAATCATTGACGAAACTGCGTCGCTGCCGACCCATAAATCATCAACACAATTAGTTCTCTGGTCGCTGTCAACCCTGAAATCATCAGCGCAATCCATTCCTTTGGGTGACATATAAAATCACCAGCGCCTATGTTTTTCTATTGACTAAAAAGTCATTGACAAAAACTAAGTCGTTGCCGACCCAGGAATCGTTAGCGAAATCTATGTCGTGCCAATCTAGAAATTGGCAACGACAATTAAGTCATTTCTAGTACTCTTTCCCCTTTATTCAACACACCCCAAATGAATTTAGACTTGTATCAAAACCAATCACATTCACATTTATCACAAGGCTATCAAACAACACACCATCGAAATCCAACATGTACATTCTTCCAAGGTCCTCCTTGACTATCATTCCAAGGTTGTGACCTAACCTTTATCAACAATCATCTACTTCAAGTTCTCAATTGAAATATTCAAATTCAACAATATAATTTATAGCAATTCAACAACACCAAAAAGTTTCACTTTCATACTATTTCATATCATTCTAAAGATGTTCATCATATAACGTTTCTTTATGATTCTTCCCTTAGGCCAAAGCATTATTGCCTTTTACTTCCCTAATTAGTACATGCAATTCAACATATTTAATCACAAGTATATCCACAATAACATTTCTTAACCACTTGGTTCACAATTATACATGTTCATTCATCACACAAACAAAATCAAAGCATTAATATGGCATAATTCTCATTTAGCTCCAGCATGCTTCTAAGGTTTAATAACAACACAATTCTACACAGAACATAATTCCAACATATTTTCACATAAATTCTTCAATCACATATGCAGAAATCACGTCACTAACACAAGTATAAATTTTGTTTTCATTCCAGTGTGATTAAGACTCTAACAAGGTCACGATCTATACATTTCATCATATTAAATCATATTTTATCCAGCCTTCACTATGATCGGCCCTCCTTCTAGGTTTGTGTATTCAAAATTATTCATTTTCTTTGTTAAATGTTCAAGATTTAAGTCCCTCATTCATCCCCATTTTCATCCATCTTTTAATATAGTTCTCTTTAATCATTGGTGTAAGTCTTAAGAATATGTAGAGAAGTGATGTTGTTCATACCTTACGATTTCTAGTTTTAGGGAAGGTTTCTTTTGTAGTTCTTCTTCTTCTTTACTTTCGATTTCTCTCTTCTTTTTTCTGCTTGTTCCAGCCGACCTTCTAGGCTCTCTCTTCTTCCATGTTTTTGTTTTTCTCTTCTTTTTCCCAACTCTCTTCTCACTCTACACTCAAGGGGGCTTGCATGCAGGCTGGTCTGGTTTGGTTTCTTATTAGGAAGGAGGGTTGGTTGCTGCCGTTTATAGGGAGAGGAAGAATCACCTCTTTTTCTCCCCTTTGTATTTATACCCTCATAAATATGATAGGGTGTTTAGGGGGTTGTTCCCCTTTATTCTTATTCCTCTTTAAGTTATTCTAAAATTGATTTTCCCCCTTCTTAAGTCCTCCCTAGAGCAAGCCGATTTGTTCCCCTAGATTTTATTTAGTATAGGCCAGCCTTTTACTAAAATTTTTGTCGGGTTTTACATAAGAGAATCACCTAAAAAGATATAGAAACTAGTAACAGACTTGCCATCTGTAGGATTATTGTCATGACCAACATCAAAGTATGCGTACAACTCTAAGTAAAAGGTGGATGGAAGTTGTAAAACCCTGAAAACAAACCAAAAAAAATTTTATAATTAGGTTTATAATAATAATAATAATACAAAAAAATTATTATTATGAAAGGCATGAGAGGTGTGGCTCAAATTGTGGGAAAAAAATAAAAATGGGGCCAAAGTGCATTAAGAAGAAATAGGGTACCCTATTTCTCCTTGCAAAAACCGCTAGCATATACAAGAGGGAGGGGAGATTTTCAAATTTGTTCCATCATAAATTGAGAGAAAAACATCAAACCTAACAAATTTCACAAACCATAGACATGTGGTGGGAGGAAGACATCATTTAACAAGAGAAATCACAAGAATTAAGTGTGGAAATTGTGAGGAGAAAGAGGTGGGTGGTCGGCTACACGCAAAAGGAGAGCATAAATTCTTCAATTAATTGAGAAGTGAAGTTCAAATTACCCTCAAATAAAGAGTGTTAAACTCAATCTTATGAATTAAGTTCAATTTGGCTTGAAAATGTGAAATTTTTCTTGAATTGAGAATTAGGGTTCTTAAACACAATTTAGGGGAAATGCAAGATTGCCAAAAATTAGACCAATTAGAGTGTTGTAAACTACCTTGGATGTGAAATTGTGTAATGACAACAAAAAAAAAAAAGGTTCAAGGTGGTCGACCACTATGAGGAAAAATGAAAGAAGAAGAACTTATGATTTTCCTTATTTAATTATTCATGATGTGTTGTTATAAAGTGAATGATAACTAGAAAAGAAAACTTTATCACCTAAGAAGAAGAAGGAACCCTTAGTTCTTTTTGGGTCATGTTCAGCCAAGATGAGAATTGGAGGGGGAGGACGAGTTTTGAAATTTCGTATGATAATAATGAGTGAGTTAGATGCAATGAAAATTTTAATAATAAAGGAATCTAGATAATTTTATGATATGAGAACTTGTAAATTATTTTCAGAAGTTAGGTAGGGTGGAAAGGAGTCCTTGTGCCACACATATGGCCTAAGACGTGTTTTAGGGACAATTACGAAATGAAGGAAATCATGGAAGTAATAAAGTGCGTGTTCTTGAAGTGGTCCTAGATCACCTTACAAAAAATTTATTAAATTAGCATAAACGGCCTTAGGAGATCATATTGAGAAAGGTTATCGTGCATACAATGTGGGTATGGTAGTATCGGAGGAGGAAAGTGGATTAGAGAGAATTGGAGATACATTTCATCCATTGATGAAAACTAGGTAAATTCATCATCTTGATTCCCGAGACAATTCGGGCCTAGAGACGATAGAATTCGGCGAAGGTTTGTCATAGAAGTTGTAGCTTGGGGTGTTAGCTTTCTGACGAATCTGACATCGCTTAATTTGGAGCTCTAGAACTCTAGTTATAGATAAATGTATGAGGAGAGGTCGAGTTGTCATCCCTGCTGTTAGATTCGGCAAAATTGACAAAACAGGGAAATTTAGCCACGATAGGGGCAGGACCCGGTTTCCTTCCCTTCAGGAATTTTGTAGCGTCATGTCTTGACACCAAAAAGAAATAAACCACACTTGAAATTGAATTTGGTGATGTGCATCATGATTTGATAATGAATCATAATCTTAAGACAAGTAAAAGGAAGGTAAATATAAGAAAAACAATGGAAAGGAGGAGTAAACGTTGTTGTTATTACTAATGTTATTTTGCGAAATGTAAATTGAGTATACAATAATGTGGTGTACTTGAGGATTCATGAGGAACCACAGGAGGAGTACAACAACAACAAAGGAGCGCAAACCAAGCTTCCATTGTAGGTAGGTGTCCCGCATCTATACTTTTCTAAAATAATAGTGATTTTAGTATTCTATTCTATTTTGGATTTAGTACTCGCGGATAAAGCCAAAGGAAAAAAAAAGATATGATGAAATGAACGAGGAATGAAATCTGATTTTGTTTATGGACTTACATATTTCAATTATAAGTAATGAATTATAATAATGAATTCAAAATAACCGCCTCTAAATTTGATTAATCGGTCCCGAATATGAGCGGCTAATGATGTTAGAAAGATTGGCTAACATCGGCATGATCCTGATGGAAAGTTAAGGAATATTGAACTTGAATAACTATTCGGGTTTAGAATAGTTAATCATATCGACGGATAACGTTGGTGTCGGCAAACTCATAAAAACTTGATTAACTTCCTAAGAAGGAAGCTAATGATGTCAAGAAACCTTGACATCGGCATTATCGGAAATATCTCCAACGTGTTGTGGAAAATTGATTGACTATTTTAGGTTGGAAATAGTTAATGGCATTAACCGGTTAAGTTGATGTCGACATTACCAAAGATTTGATTAGGCGGTTCGAGTAAGGACGACTAATGACACTGATGAGAACCATAAGTGTTGATAGTGACCTCCCTAGAATTGGGATAAATTAGCATAATAGGTGTTCTCGGTGAAAAATAATTGATAATATTTGCAAAACAGAAATAATAAGTGAATTTGGGAATGATAAATTCTAGACGTAGTAAAGGAAGATTTAAATGTGGATTACAAGAAATTATGATTGTGTACTAGTGTTTATATATATTAGGTAACTCTCTCATCTCTGCTATATTTTTACTTTTAATATTATTATTCCAACGTTGTGATATTGCAGGTCCATCACTTTCATGCCAGGAGTAGTGTCCTAGGTCCTCCAATCCCTTTTGTATGAATTAGGAATTAAATGAATGTTAATGTATTCTGTCCTTAAGTAATTATATGACTTGAAATGTAATAGTTCTCCCTATATTAAATGTCGAGACATAAGATTATACTATTTTTGCTTGTAATATTATCTTTACTAATCTCTGTTTAATTATGAATTTCATTTGTGTCTAAATGGGAAAGGAAATGAATATGTGAATTGTTATGCTTGTACCTATGAATGATTGTTTTTGAGGTACAATATAATTATGATATGATTAAGGAATGAGTATAAAATATGTACAGGATAATTATCGATAACTTGGGACCTCCCGATATAGGAGAGACTTTATTGAAATTTTGATAGAAATTTCGATAATCCTTAGATGAGTTCGGCGAAACAAAAAAAAAATCCCACAATTTTCATTAGTATGATTGATATGTATGATCCCGAGAATGGGAATGTTATAAAAGCCAAAGACTTTGAAAGACTATACCTTAAAGATATTGTAAAATACAAAGAACAGTTGCTCAATGAACGGTAGTAGAAAAAACAACAAATTGACTAACAACATGAACATATACAATATCTAGATGGGTAACAATGAGATATACCAAGCTCCCAACAATAGTATGGTATAAATTAGGATCTGATAAAGGCAAACTATCAGAAGAAGAATACTTTGTGTTAACCTTAATGGGAGTATCTACAATCTTATTATCAATAAGTCTAGCCAGCACAAGAATATCTGCAACATATTTTGACTGAGAAAGAAGATAACCTCTAGGTGAGTAGGCTACCTCAATACCCAAGAAATATCGTAGAAAACCTAAATCCTTCATTTCAAATTGTCTAGCTAACTCTGTCTTCAAAATTGAAATATCATCAATGCCATCATCAGTAATAATCATGTCATCAACATATAAAGATAGAATAATACGACTTGTAGTAGTGCACTTAACAAAAAAAGAAAAGTCATATAACGTTTTCTTGAGCTTGAAAACATACCAAAAGTCATGTGAAACACTAAAAGGGGGCGCCATATAAACTTCTTCTTAAAGATCTTCATTCAAGAAGGTATTTTTAACATCAAGTTGACATGCCACTAACAAAATCGAAGATATTACAATAAGAGTATAAATAGTAGTCATTTTGCAACAGGATCCAATGTCTCCTCATAATCCATACCATATTGTTGAGAGTATCCTTTTGCAACCAACATAGTTTTGTATTGCTTAATAAACCTATCAGAATTAGTCTTGATCTTATACACCCAACGATAACTAACAACACTCTTACCAGGAGATAGAGAAACAAAATCTCAAGTATGTGTCTTGTGCAAAGCAAAAGGTTCCTCATCCATAACTTGTTGCCAAAAAGGATCAAGAATTGTCTCTTTATAGAAAGAGTGCTCAGAGAAACAATGAATATACGCTAAAAAGGAAGTAAAAGATTAAGAATAACAAAAATAGGCAAAATCTAGTAACTTTATGGACTTACAAATCCGTATGGATTGACATAGAGGTGGATCCATAATCTCAAATGGAGCTTGAGGGACCATAAAAGAAAAGAGAGCTTCAAATTTATCAGAGAGTAAAATGTCAGTACCTGCAAAATGATTAGTACAAATTGGTCAAACATGAGAAGAGGTATTTGAAGTACTAGGAACCTGAGATGATAAACTATCAAAATCCTATAAAAAAAATGATCTATACGAATAAGATCAGATCTATTCAAGCTATGAGTAGTGGATGGAATAGAAAAGAAAAGTATATGCTCAAGAAAGACAACATGACGAGACACATAAAGTTTCTAAGTTATTGGATTAAAACAACAATACCTCTTTTTACCTTCACTGTAACCAAGGAAGACACCAATAACAAATCAAGAGGACAACTTACTGTGTTCTACATGAGGATAAAGAATAAAACAAATACAACCAAAAACTCTAAATAAGAAATAATCAGGGGCATACCCATACAACTTTTCAAAAGGAGAAAACCTTAAAAATAAAAAGATAGAATTGTATTAATCAAACCTACAACAGTAAGAACAGCTTCTCCTCAAAACACACTAGGAATAGAAGCAAACAATAATATGCCTATGTTTTCTTTTAGCAACACTATTTTGCTTAGGAGTATCTACACACAAAGTTTGGTAAATGGTTCCATCTAAGGCAAGCAACTCATAAAATTTATTAGAGGTGTATTCCCCACCCAAATCACACCTAAAACATTTGATAATATCATAATGTTGAGTTTTGACAAGAGCTCAAAAAGCTGTATATATCTCAAAGAATTCAGAATGATGTTTCATTAAAAAAAAACCCAATAATAATGAGTATGATCATCAATAAAAGAAATATAATATTGAGACCCTCCTTTTGTGGCAACAAGAGAAAATTCTTATACATAAGAATGAATCAAATCAAATAGAGAAGAAGAAACAGAAATACTTCGATTAAAAGATAAAGCGGAAAATTTTGCTAGTTTACTTCCACTACAATCAGAAATATCAAAAGTTTTCAAATTTTCTAAAGCTCATGTGGATGCCAAAAATCTCAAATAAGAAAACGAAACATGATCTAGATGAGATGTCATAAATAAAAATTAGAAGAATAAGGACTCAAACAAAAAGAAGACAAATCAACACTAGTAGCAGCAGCAGTAATTGGCACTTTTAAGTCATCCAAAATATATAGTCCTCTTTCCTACAGTCTATCCCAATCAACTTTTAAGATTGCAGATCCTGTATAAAATAAAACAAAGAGGAAAAGATGATTAAATAATCATCAGAATCACATAACTAACCAACAGAATCAAGATTCAATGTGAGTTTCAGAACAAGATAAACATTAGGGAGTGACAAGTGAGGTGTGACAATATAACCAACACCTGCTAAGGGCTTGAGAGTGCCATCAGCAATTATGATAGGAATAGAAGGCAAGGGGGGATACAGAAGCAAAAGATGAAGAATATAGAGACATATGATGTGAAGCATCAGAATCCAGGACCCATTTAGAATGTGGCATACCTGAAGAACTATAAGGCAAATGACCTATGAAAGAAGAAGTAGACATAACTTGTGGCTAGAAGAAGAGAAACTTCTAAAATTGCTCAGCTAGAGTACTAAGATCGTAAAAGGACCTAATGAAACTATTACTGTAGTATTGTGGTGTAGTGGTTTGTAGCCCTAAGATGGTCTATGAACATTAGATTGTGACCGGCTGTCAGGCTTCCAAGCTTGATTTTGTTGTCTCAACTTGGAACACTGAGCCTTCCAATGACCTTTCTGCTTGTAGAAACTGAACTCATCAAAGGCAACCCTTGTGTAAAACTTATTCTGATTATTAGAGAATGTCTTAGAAGGTGTTGCTAGCACAGAAGAATTAGAAGTAGAAAGAATTCCCTTTTTAGAATAAGACTAAAGACGTATTTAGTCAGTCAATAACTCACTAACAATTGAGTCAATAGAAGACAGTGGAGAATGATGCAAAATTAAACCTATAAGTCCTTTAAAATCACTATGAAGTGCCATTAAAAGTTGTATCAATCGTTACTGATCTCTATGAGCAATATAGGCACCATATGTCTTTAATTATATTGATTCTGTAAGAGCCAATTGATCTCAAAGATTTGTCATAGTAGAATAAAACTCCTATATACTCATATTTTTCTGGTGAAGAGTGACACGATCAAAAGATTAATGTAATTATCCCAAGTACAGAAGTGTCAAAGTAAAAAATAACCCGGCAAGACCGGGGTCGAGCCACAGGAAGGTCAACTATATAAATTACAAATAATATATATAATAAATCAAAGAATTTAAAAGGACTTTGAAATGTGAGTTTAATGTGAGGATTAAACAATGATAAAATAATTGTCAAGGTTAGAGGATCCACTAATGGTATTTCGAATAAGTATAGTATAAACCCTTTTTATTACTCAACTAGAAACCACACACAAAGGAGGTTCCAATCGGATTATAAATTATTAACATGATTACATTAGTTATCTTATTCGAATAATGCTAATACTTGTAAATGTTGTCAGGTATTCATGATGCTAATTTATGTTAATAACAAATCAAGTTCCTTTCATAACACAGGTGTCGGTTATACCATACAGTTGGTTATGAAAGGATCAAGTATTTGTTGTACCAAGGATTACACAACATAAATCTAGATTAACCATTTACCAAGCAAAGTATTAAGAGTGAATAAGATAACAAATACAAAACATGTTATTATCAAACATTAAAGTCCATGTTGAGTTTACACTATACTTATTCTTACACCATTAGTGTAACCTTTTCACCTTGACATAATAAACTTAGCTTAACATGATTATATAAGTATAATAAAGGAAATGAAAGGTATAAACAAGAGATTAATGAAAGCAAAACTTAAGCATTACAAAAATATAAAGAGAGAAAGCAAGAATATGATCTTGATCTGAAAACCAAGATGCCTAAATGCATGGCAAATGCCTTCTTTTATAGGCCAAAATTCAGAACTATTGATTTGATGACTAATTATTGAGTGGGTGGCCACCTCTTGACTTGGTAACAATCCTTGTTTTCTTGTCTGAACAAAACGTCATTGCTAACGTTAGAATTTGAACAAATAGTCTCCATGAAAGTTCTAGGAATTTGTCTCAGCTTTCCAAAAAAACAAGAATGAGCTCATTTGGACTTCTAGAACTCGCGATATGGGCTGAACATTGAATAATGTCTGGCCTGCAAGACAGATTTCGACTTCTCTTTTGATGTTAAGATTTGGACTTCCAAACGGCATAATTGAGTCTTGGACTCTCATCAAAGTTTTAGGCCTATGTCTTAGCTTTCCATCCATATAAACCAGACCTAAATCCAAGTTCTACAGCTCCAGTTATGATCCAATAACCGAATAGTATTCTAGTTTGAATTGAACCAACATCTCTTCTTTAAGCTTAGTCCTCTCTTTATGTTTTCACTTTCAATAGTTAAACAAATCAATCAATCCTTTGAATTATAAAACATGCTTGTATTTGAAATAAGCATTTACCATAAATTAAAGATATCTTATATTATCAGACTTGTTATTATAAAACATGTTTAAGTTAGGAAATTTAACGATACTTTAAGTGCAATATGATGATATAAAACCTTGATAAAATGCACTTTTAAGTACTAATCAAAGAGCTTGTATGTTATTCTTTAATTGATATTACTTTGCAAAATTTAATTGTCTAAATTACCTTTGTAAATGATCTCAAACCTCTTTTGATGTCTCATATGTCACCAATTGTATACCTATGGAATGCTCAACATAATTGTTAATCCAAATAATAATCTTTGAATTGTTTGCTTCATATGCATCTATCAAAGCAGCATAACCCTCATCAGTATTCCTAGGTATCACAAAAGTTCCACTAACATATCCCCACATCTTTTTACCCTTAAGAAAATTTCTCATCACATAACTTCAATATGAATAATTATTTCCATCCAAACTCATACTGACAAACTGAAGTGAATCATCTCTTTCAGTAGCCATAATCAACAAACAAAGAAAACTATAATACAAAAGAAAGTAAAACAAAATAAATAAATTGGAGAAACTGAAGAAATATCTTCTCGAAGTTATACGATCGCTCCAAAAAGAAAATTAGAGATCTAATACCACGTTAAACAATCCAAAAAAATAAAGAGAAATACAAAAATAAGAGAGGAGGAGGATAGGTGATGTGATCCAAGCAACACCAAAGGATACATTGAAGGTTCTAGTTGGTCTAGTAACAAGGCTTAGGGCTAAGAGGTTGAAAGAGGCTTTTAATGGGCTTCGAGAGAGACATGGGTTAAGGTGGACTTCAAGAGAGTAATAAATAATGAAGAGCAAGCCTTGATTAATCTGATTTATGTTCAAGAAGGGCTTGTTGGTGGAACTAAGGCCATTACACAAGGATTGGGATGAGAAGACTCAAATCAGACAATTTGACTTTCGCTACTGTTTTGATCATAACTAGAGCTATAGATTGAATTTGGATGTGATTCTAGTTGGGATGGAAACTAGACTTTCATAACTTTCCAATTATATATGGCATGCCTTCTAATTCATTAATATGAGAGAGAATCATTTGTTTGAAGTTGGGCTTTGATGATGTCAGCAATTACAAGAAAAACCGACCTTGTCTTATTTTAATTAGTTGGGCTATTGATCTATCTTTGTTTTATATGGAAACACTTATTTAAGTTTTAGACTTGTTTATGTTATTTATTTTAATTAGTTTGGGCTAGTTTTAGCTTGGTTTGGGTATTATTTAAATTAGATTTATGTGTGACCCATTAGGAAAACCAGGGTTACTTAGCTTTCTAGTATAAGTACTCTTTATGGGGAATATTTGGGGGGAAAAAATGAGTTTTTCAGAACAAAATATTGCCTCTCTTGGTTCTTGATTGAACTTCAACTCTTTAAATAATTGACCAATCTTTGCTAGTGATTTTATACTTCTTTTGCTCGTCTCCCGATGTAGGCGTTGTGATTGGGTGGTATATAGTCTTGTTGCTTTAGAGTCGGTCTTCAATTGTGATAAGCTCAATTTCATACTCAAACTTGGATTAGATGGATATTGGGTTCATGAATTCCATTAAGTTCCGATAGTGTTTACATCACTAGGGTTTCATTGATACTGCATGATGTAATCACAATAATCTAAATGAATAAGTTTAACCTAATTACAAAGAGATTATATATAGGCTAAACTGAAAAGAAAATAAAAATATTATTCTACCCTTAATAAATAAAATAAAATAACCTTATATTTCTTAACAAAAAGCATGCTTGAAAAGTGGGTGTCAAATCCTAAAACCAAGAAAGTTGTAAGATTTCTTTCAGCAAGGTAATTAGGAACATAATGCATTGATTTTTCTTCCCACTTTCAATAAGTTAATTGAAAATTATTTTGATAAGATTTCTCTTCTTTTACAATACAGAAGGTCCCCTGGAACTGTAAAATTTCCTTCAGAAATGTGGTTTCATTCATAGCCCATAAGCCTTAAGTGTTGGAGAAACAATTACAGAATGATAAAGGAAATTAACATTTGACTCTTCAATACTAACATTAGATTCATAGTATTTCTAATTTTCATGTTTATTTATTATAGCACTAACTTTAATACACTTAATCTTAGTAAAAAAGTTTAATATTTTCCCCTCTTAAACTTGTTTAATCCATCTTTATGATTCCAAGCTTCTTCTACAAATAATAGAATGCATCAGTCTTTAATGGTTTTGTAAAAATGTCATCAATTCATTTGTGAATTTTGACATGAACTAACTCCACTTCTTCTTCTTCTATGTGCTCCCTAATGAAATGAAATCAAGTATTAATATATTTGGATTGTTCATGATGAACTGGATTCTTTGCAAGTGTTATAGCAAACTTGTTATTAACAAAGATTCCTGTAGCTTCATTTTGTTTTTGCTGTAAATCTTCCATCAGTTTTTTTAGCCATATTGCATGACACATACAAGTAGTAGTAATGTATTCTGCTTCATATGTAGATAATGCAACAATAGATTGTTTCTTTGATGTCCAAGTAAAAGTTATTTTTCCTATAAAGAATACAAATCCAGTTGTGCTTTTTCTATCTTTCAAATTTCTTTGAAATCCAGTTGTGTTTTTTCTATCTTTCAAATTTCTTTGAAATCCAATTTTGCTGTAAATTTCTTATTTATTTATTATAGCACTAACTTCAACCTACTTAATCTTATTAAACAAGTTTAATAACTAACATTAAATTCCTGAGAACATTGATGTTGCTGAAACAACTGACCCCCAAAATTTCAGGGAAGATGGAGAGCCACGCCTAAAAGCTGAAGATGCATGGCCAACACCAACTTGTAAGAGGGACCGATGGAATAAAATATTGACGGCTTCCAAGCTATTTGATGGAGTGAAAACAACATGGATACTGACAGGAATCGCTTTATATTGGAAATAAGATAGTATATGATAAGGATTCCAAATATCTGTAGCTTGATGTATCACCATTCACAATAGGTTCCAAGAAAAGTTACACCACAACAGTCGCCCTCGTCTCGTGCCTGCCCAATCATGATCAAACCATTTTTTTAAAAAAAATCTTTTTCATTCTATTGGTTCAGGGGTCTAAAATGTTGGGCAGATTAAAATTTATCAGCAGCCATGTTTACAGCTGGATAGGATCATGCCAAGAGATTCCCCACACTTCCAAGACTTCTGCAATAGTACTAGATAGGATCGTTTATGATTAAAAAAAAAATTCGAACTGTAAAAAAGAAAACAACGATACCAACACCATTCCTGAAACAATTTCCAGCACCGGCAGAATTGAAGCTAGGAGGATAATCACAAATCCATTTTGTTTTGAGAAGGCAAAGTGCCAAATCTCAGAACTGGATATTATTCTGGGAAGAGTAATGCGGTTTTGGCTAGGAGGAATCGCCTGCAGCTCTAGCAGATCGTCTCTGTCATATTAAATTGCATTAGTCTCAGGTTTCCGTACTGTATTGATGACAATATGCAAGTATACATGCATGTCTATACATATCGACATTTATTTATTTATTATGGCCGGAACCTTGTGCGTACGTAAGATACAAATCCGAACCCGTAAAAAAAAACACAGAAAGATAAAATCTAAAATTAAACTAGAAAGCCAAAATTAAAAAGTAAAATAATGAAATTGACTCAAACAATATCTTCTAAGCCTAATTTATAGGCATTCTCGATCTCAATTCCTTGTAGAATTGGACATGTAGAACTCCTAATCAAATTTAAGTGCAATCCTCGTTACTGGGATAATTGTTTGAGATGAATAGCTTTTTATTGGGCTTAACTTTGTTTCCATGAACGAATCTATTAAGCTTTCTACATGATTCATTTATGACAGATCCACGACATACTCTTCAGAACCTTCAAAATCGCTATCACTATCCCAACCTGAGCAATAAGATCGAGATGAAAGATTCAGAATGGGATCAGAAATGTGAGGAGCACATTCACATTGCTGACTTGGCTGTGCTACGTTTCGTGATTCAATTTGTTAGGTAGTTTCCATGAGATGTCTAGATCGGGATCTTTCTTTCCTAAATAAAGTCACTGATTCTCATTCCCATAAGATTTAATCTGACTGAACAATACAGTATCTGGTCTTTGATCTTTGAAGAATCCACACAAAGATCTATGAAAGAAAATCACGGCCGGCCGGCTTCAACTTGCATTCCGGGCCACCATGGCTAATAGGAAGTGAGCTTTAAAGCTTTTGACAGTGAAAGAAAAGTTAGCATCACGAGAGATAAATTCTACTTCGTAGGACGTGGATGATAAGGATTCCACGTATCAACAAGATCATGTATAGACCCTGAAAGGGACTGCCTATATTTTTAATTTGAACAACATTTCCATCGAAGTTGCACAAGTAATTTTCAAAATGGTCAACCACATAGTTCGTTGCACCTTTTAAATATCATAAAAGACTATCTATATCACCATATGTGTAAAACACAAAGCAAAAAAAAAAAGCAAAACCTTTTGTGTTGCTTCTAATTATCTGCAGTTTGGTCAGCAAACTACCACGTACGCACGAGCAAGGAGCATGCTTGTGATGTTCAATATATGCATATTGACAGACCTACTCTATTGATTTGTAGGTAAACAACTCAGTTTTCTCATTGTAACACAAACAGCGCCATCGGCACTTAAACATAAAAATCCGTTGGAAATCACAGATATATTCCCTCCAGAGGCTAGTTTTGGCGACGAAATCTTTCCGTCAGTAAAAAAAACGCAACGAACCCTTCCTTATTTACATACAAAAATTTCCTTCAGGCAATGTCGCATTTTTATGGCAGCGATCATTCATAGTAGATATGGGATTATGTGGTTTTTTTTTGTACATTACATATAATTAATTGCATGAATATTCTTCAAGATTGCATTTGATTAGAGTCCAAAGATAAAATAAATATATATAGAAGACATACAAACGTATTTAATTAGAAAAAGAGATATATAAAAAAATATTTCTCTGAGATATTTTTAAATTGAATTTACGTGATTTCAAAAACAAGAAGAACTAGAAGAGATAATAATTATCTTTGTTTTTTTCTGTTTAGAGATAATAACAAACATTACATGTATATCTATTAGGAGGTTATCGAGTAATGAGTATTTTAAACAGTGTAATGGATATTTTGCTTTACTTTATAATGAAATTCTTCCTCCATCGTCTTAATTCCTAATATATTATATGAATAGGGATTAGATTTTGAGCTAAACAACAGGGAGTGTGGTGTTTTTTTCATCCTTCTCTTCTTTTTCCCCCATAATCCTCCCTTCCGCTGGTCTAAAGTAAAGAAATTCATCGCATGCTACGTGACAATATGTAAATCAAAGAATTTACAAAGCAAGATTTGCTAGCTACAGCTAGTGCCCACCATACATGATTCTTTTTGTGTCATAGCACATAAGGTTCTACATTTGAGGGAAAAAGGGCACAACTTTTTGTCTCGCGCCCCCTCCATAAATTAGACATAGTTAATCATATGGACACTTTCGGTTGTCCTTCTGTTGTTTACTATTTCATTAATAGAAGCAAAAGACCCACCGGCTCAGTCATTAATCTCTCTTAATTAAAGAGCAACAAAAGGTACAAGTATATAGCTAGCTGGCTTTGTTTTGATGGGGAGGGGCAATGCAGATGCATACAGCTGTAATGTTGGTCTTCAAAAGGTAATTAGATGTGATTACCATCATGATGTTTTTGTTATTGCATGGATTTCTTCTTACATTACTGTACTTTAGCTGGTAAATGCTGAGATGTGTCTTGTAAAAAAAAGCGAAAATGTCGAGAGGTGTCCCAAATTCTTGTTTGTAAATGGGAAAAAAAGGAAGGTATCAAGTGACAGTATGTTTTTGGATCAGTATAAGAAGGGAAATATATAGCACAAAATGGATAATTACTCTGCTCGACAACTATATGATTCTTACTCAACAGAAGAAAAGATACAGAATTATAACGCTTTAATCTCTTTTGGTTAATGGGGCCAAAAATAATTACCATGGGAATGGAAGATGCCTGCATACAGCTGTGCCATGCATTGTTTTGTTTCTGAAATTAGCCACGAGCATCTAGTTGCCTACGTACGAAAATGAACGGCTTTTTTGCATTAATTATTTGGAACCATATACAAGGATATATATGTGTTTAAGTTGATTCCTCCATGGTTCCTTGAGATCAACTCTTGGACTGTCAGCGTCTTTGTAAACTGTGGTGCTGTTTATGAATCACGATCCTTAGAGGTACGTACGTGGCTAGCAACCATGTGCATGGATCAATAACTATTGATCTCTACGTTCTTCGTGTTAAGAACAATCATTAAAAAGATTAATATTTACATAGCTCCCAACATGATATGATTTGCATATATAAATATTCCATGTCAAGAACAAAAGGAGTCCTAATTAATGCCTCGACAGAAACTTGACATGACATTACGTACAAATAGACAATTTGTATTAAGATTATTGCTAAAAAACCTCGGACAAATGATGCATATATTCTTCGTTTTCCATACATAAATGAAGCGAGATACATGTATACATGTGAACATTAATAATATGATTATCTAAATAACTAGAATAATTGGTAAACTTATATAAATATAAATGTTAAGTAATCTAAGCCTAGGTCTATCGTACTTCTTTATCTAGGAGAGTAATTTAATATGAATAAGATATATGTTTTTGCCGTATTTTTGTTAGTAAATCTTTTTTTTTTAACTAAATGGTATCGAAACTCAAGTCAAAATTCAACTCTAAAAAAGTGATATCTCTCTTAATTATATATTTTTTTAAAAAAAAGGTAGCAAAGCTAGTTTGATATAGTTGACGTTTGAAACGATTAAAGCATGTGTGTAGAAAAAAAATACCCAAAAAAAGGTGGATGATCAAGTAATATCCAAAGGGAAAATAAAAAAATCAAGATAATAGAGTACTTGAGACCTTGAATGAAGAGAGATGAGAGAGAGACCAAATACAAGCTGGCACGTTTTTATATAAAAGACAAGGTGGTACAAGAAAAACCACCTGCGAAAAAGATCAGTTGTATTCCACTATAATTCCTTTCTTCCTTAAATTTTCTAACAAATATTTTAGCCAGCTAAAAATGTTTTGTAACATTGTTAAGATGGAAGTAAATCACAAGCAGGTGGCGTGCAGCCAGCTACAGTACTGTTCGAGATTGATTTTAGTTTGACAACAACACACAGAACGCCTTTGTTGCCCTGCTATAAAGCAAACTTGCTTTGCCTTTTCCTTCTTTTTTGTTCTCTTATACAGCTCGATCGATAGCACTCTCAGCGTGAAGATGGACATATGGCTCACCCGTGATTCCCATGCTATAATTTACTTACTACTGTTACTTGAAAACCCTATGCATGTCCAGCTTAAATAAATGAATTTGCTCCTCTCCATCATCATCTACACGTTTAAATAATACAAAACGCCACCAGAAAATCATTCTTTCATAGGAATGTTGAGCAAGCTGCCCACAGAAAATGCCTCTCCTGTGATTGTTGTGATGCAAGCGTGTCACACCATGCAATGCAGCCTACATATATAAAATGTGAAAATATGTTAAGCATGCATGATTAGAATTGGCTTCACGTGCATTGTTTAAGGAAAAATAATTATGAGGTGGATTAATGACCCAATGCCACACTCATCTCAAATTCAATTATCATCTTAATCACCATCCCTTAATTGACATCAGGCTATTATTAATTACTAATAATAATATTAAGCGATGTAGTTGCTATGCGAATAATGGCACCAGAAATGATATTGTTTCCATAAATTTAATCCAGAAAGAGGTTCACGAATACCATCAATGTCTACTGGAGGGGCAGCAATGAAAGCGATAATAAATACAGAAGTTGCGGTCAAT
>Ga0325403_1002045_pt1 | contig 17534 bp, 10 predicted proteins | sample PopdelMetagenome_19_FD_205665 | JGI IMG/M metagenome (GOLD analysis project Ga0325403, IMG submission 205665) | Populus deltoides microbial communities from Bellville, Georgia, United States - Xylem-PdKOR-R4 | ecosystem: Host-associated > Plants > Phyllosphere > Stem > Wood/Secondary xylem...
CATCCATTTAAGATAAGAAATACCTTTAAATAGATTAATTGCATTGAATTTAAGTTTTTATTAATGAATTGTGAATGTCATGTTTTGATGAGGATGAAATTGTATTGATTATTTAATGGGTTAATGTTATTGAGATTGGTTAATGATTATTAGCATGAATTAAGATTGGGTAACAATTTAACGTAAAAAAAATTGAAAGAATAAATGCCCCTTTTATTGGATTAGTTTCGGCTAGGGAGAAAATTTAGGTAATTGGAAATCTTAATGCAATTAATTAAGATTATTGGAGATTTTTTATTAGGTGAATATTGATGGATAGGAAAAGAGAGGAAAAATTCAAAAAAAGAAAAGAAAAGAAAAGAAAAGGCTAGTCATTAAGAAACGAAAGGAAAAAATTATACTAGTTACGGGAAAGAAAATCGGTTAACTTCATGAAAAGAAAAGGAAGAGTCAACTTGGTTGAGTCAAATAATGAAGAAGTTATATAAAGTTGTACAAATTAAAATGAATAAAAAAAGGAAATAGACATTAACTAGAATGGGAATACTTGATACAAATTAAATGAGAATTCAAGATTTATATGAAAAATAAAATTGAGTGATATGATGGATGAATACCCAATGATATGTTGGTTTTATTGATATAGACGAGGTCATGGAACCCAATCAGTAGCAGGAGACCAACTCACACACACAGACATCAAGTAGGTGTTCGACATCTTATAGGTAATTAGTTAGTTTCTAATAATGATATTATTATTTCTATTGAATCTTTGTCTAGAGTTGTAAATGGAAAGAGAAAAAATTTTGAGAAACTAACTCTCTGATTAAAAAGAATAATGCCTTATTTAATTGACAATTTGAGAAACTAACCCCTTAGTTAATGGTATTAGTGCCTTATTTAATGTGCAATTCAAGAAACTAACTCCCTGGTTAATAAGATTAGTGTCTTGTGTAATGGGAAATTTGAGAAACTAACTCGCTAGTTAATGAGATTTACGTTCTGGTTAGTGGGAGATTAAGGTAATTTACTTCCATGATAAATGTGATTGATTCCATGATTAATGGGCAATTGGAGAGACTAATCTCTCGGATAACGAAGATTAGTACCTCGGTGAATGGACAATTAAGAATCATAAAATTGGATATTGGTGATGGAAAAAAGAAGGGGTAGGTTAGGCTAAAATTGAACATACTACTATTCTCTTATATACAACATTATAAATGTACTATGTAATTTATATGTTTTATATTATGTTTTAAAATCAAGTATATCAATTGGAAATGTATGACCAGATCTTAAGATCAATCTTAGGTGTAACAACGCTGCGTATTTGGTATCAAAGCCTATTAGAATCTGGGTAGTATTGTTCATACAAAATCTCAAAAACCTAATGAGAAGAGAAAACCTTAGAATTATAGGTGAATACTACTAAATGATGTCAGTCCCGTTTAAGAGTGGTGATAGAGTAGTAAATCCATATAACTTCCAGTTTATTTTCTAAATTATCCTTTTAAAACATGGATTCTATTTTTTGTAAAACAACTTCTATTTCAACTTCTACTTTTGATTCTTCTAAAAACAAAAGAATTATAAATAGTGAAGAGATTACAATTGAAGATTTTACAAAAAATATAGATGATTGAAAAATTCTGAAAGCTCAAAAGAACCAAATTTACAAACTTCTTCTTTTAATCTTTTAAAAACCAACTTTACAATAAAAACTAAAGAAATGGATATTCAACTTACAAAGCCTTTTGAAACTATCCAACTCCGTTCCCAAAAATCCCTAAAAAAACATAAAGACAAAGACAAAGACAAAGACAAAGACAAAAACTATAAATATATTTATATTGGCCTTATACAAGTAGGAATCAAATCTTTTACCAAAGAAGATCTAAATACTTCCATCCTAACTTTACTTGGAGATGCTAGATTCCAAAATTTCCACGATCCAATACTTAGTTTCATTGAGTCCGATTTATGTAGTGGTCTTGTTTCTTTTGATTTTATCCAAATCTAACCATTTCTCTCAAAGACAAAAACATCCTACAAAGTATAATCTTACAAATAAAAACATATAATTACAATATGCTTGAAGGATCCATTCTTATAGCCTTAATCTTTAAGATCCATTGCAAAGCCATATTTTCTGCTTTTTTCAATAAACATAAATTCTAATATTAGAAAGGTGAAACCTTACTACTCCAAACAGACCTTTTTAAATCAAATATAGTTGTACCCAAATCTATCCAATGAAAATATGTTACCTTACCAGAGGACTGAATCCTTGAAGGTGTCACCCAACCTGAACCTTTACAACCACCACAACCAAATATTCAACTCAAACAAATAACCCAACATAGTGATGGTAAAGTTAGATTGTCCTTTCATAGACATTCAACTAGTTCTAGAATCTTAGATGAATCTTGATTGCTCTCGACACCCCACAAGTCAATAACAATTCCCAAATCTCCACAAGCCATATAAACACTATTCAAAATTACCAAACCTAGACCTCTAATGAATAAACCTTTCAAGAATAAACTTTTAAAATCAATAAACTTGCCTTGAGAAATCCTACTCCTAAAACAACCATTGCCCCTCATATAGCCATCTATAATGAATTTACCATTATAAACCAATATAGATTCAATGCATCTTCCCTCTATGAATGGAAAATAGATGGAATGTTCGAATACAATATCCTAAACACCTTGCAACAAATGACCATCGCTGTCAATGCCTACAAAACCCAAATTGAAACCCCAGACAAAGTTATAGCTGAATTCCTTATAACCGATTTTTCTAGCCAATTAAAACGATGATGGGATTATCATCTCATTGAAACCCAACACCTTCAAATCCTTAACTCCATCCAAATGACTAAGACCAAATACTTATCCTTGACTCTGATTGAAACATTATCTAAGATGCAGTCTCAACCTTTATTTTAACCATTTCTCTATATTTTATAAAAGATCATTCCCATCTTAAAGATAAAAATGTTGAACTTCTTTCCAACCTTAGATGTAAAAAAACTCAATGACTTCCAATGGTATAAAACCATTGTTCTTCCCTATGTCATACCCTGAGAAGATTTAAACCAACCTTTCTGAAAAGATAAATTCTTTGCTGGTCTCCCAACCCTTCTAGGAGAGAGAGTTAGGAACAAGATCAAAGAGATTTTTTTTGTCTCCAAAACAATCATTTGTGACTAATTAACATATGGTGAGCTTGTCAATTTTACCAAAAAAAAAAGTCTTAAGATTTATCAAAACTTTAAATTTTAAAAAGACATTAAATGAGAGATGAGAAGAACTAGATAAGAATTAGATAGTTTTTATCAACAGTTTGACATATCCATACTAAAGCCAACCTGTAGTAGTTCATGCTCTAAACCCACCACCTCAAAACCCAATAAACCATCTCACAAAAATAAGCCTATAAATATAGAAAACATTTCTATACTAAAACTAAGTCTTACTACAAAAAGAGCTTACAAAGTCCACAAAACCTTTTAAGTTAAAATCAAAATCCAAGCCCAAATTTGACCCCAAAAACATTACTTATTCCAAATGTGTTAGAAAAGTCATACCTCTAGATTTTGTCGAATCAATACAAAGATACATGAACTCCAATTAGAAAAAGAAGCATGAGTAATTTACCATATCTAAAACCTCTTGATTGAAGCATTTGAGATTGAATCTAACCCATCAAACATTTCTAAAGAACCTTTTTAAATTTATAAGTTAGCAACATCCAGTTCTGGCTTAGATACATCAAACTATACCACTTCAAAACAAATAAATATCTTAATCCAAGATTGAGAATTTATTATTGAAGCTATTAAAAGACTTAATGATCCTTAATTACAAAAACAACTTATCTAGACAAACTTATGAGTTCCTTTGATAAACTAAAGACACCACACCCTATTCAAAGACAATCACTATTGCCATCAACCAATACAAATACTTATGACTTTACCAAAATTCTCAACAGAAAGAAGAAATTTAAACATTTTGCTACTATCTTAGAACTACAATTTAAAATCAAAACCCTTAAGACTAAACTACAAAACTTCAAACAAGCCCAACGAAAAGACTTTACTATTTTCCAACACCTTCTTACAAAGTTAGAGAACCAGTCTAATTCTGAACCAGAATTAAAAGATCAAACCCTAGAGAATCATGCATTTTCAAATAGTAAGCATGTCCTTGAAGATTTTCTGCATGTTTTAACTCAAATTACTTCAAAAAAGTATATCATAAAAATTACATTAATCTTTTGAAATGATTTTAAAATAGATATTATTGTCTTGTTTGATACAGGTGCATATTTGTATTATATTAAAAAATGAATAGTTCCAAAATAATTTTTACAAAGCATTTCTAAAAAACTTTATGCGGCAAATTATACTAAATTAGTCATTAAATACAAAACTTAAGCATCACTTTTTAATAATAAGTTTTATCTTAAAGATTTCTTTGTTGTTACAAATGATATTAATCATACTATTTTTCTTGGCACTCATTTTATTGACATGATTACTCCTTACAACTTTAATGATGAAAGTATTATTTCAAAAATCAATATTTGAAACTTGTTTTCCCTTTTCTTAGAAAAACAAAAAACTAGGAATTTAAATCTGATCAAAGTATGTTCTATTCATACTCATAATATTAATACATTGATTCAAAAAAAGGAAGCTCATCTCATGCATCTTAGACAAGATATCTTTTTATAAGAAAATAAGCAGCTGTTACAAAATTTTATTTTACAAAAAAGAATTTCAAAATCTTAAAGGAAGATAGAAAAAGATATTTATTATGAACTACCAAATGCCTTTTGGAAGAGAAAACATATTATTGATCTTCCTTATGATGATAATTTTAATGAGAAATACATTTCTATAAAAGCAAGACATATTCAAATGAATACTGAATTAGAATAACATTGTTGACTCAAAATCAAAGATTTAGAATCTAAAGGTCTTATACAAAAATCTAGCTCACCTTAGTCATGTGTTGTCTTTTATGTTAACAAAAATTTTGAGATTGACCGAGGCACACCAAGGCTTGTCATAAATTATAAATATTTGAACAAAGCTTTGAAATGGATTAGATATCTAATTACAAACAAAAACAATTTGTTGCAAAAATTACATTCTGCATTCATATTCTCAAAGTTTCATATAAAGTCAGGATTTTGGAAAATTCAAATTCATCCAAAAATCGTTACAAAATTGCATTTACAGTTTCATTTGATCAATAAGAGTGGAATGTCATTCCATTTGGATAAAAAAAAATGCTCACTCTAAATTTCAAAGAATCATGAATGATATTTTCCATGCATATTCAAAATTATACATAATATACATTGATGATGTTCTTATCTTGTTAAATTCAATAGAACAATATTTTAAACATTTTAAATATTCTTTTATGTCGCAAAGAAAAATGGTTTAGTTATTCCAAAAATAAAGATTTCTCTTTTCCAAACTTGTATTTGTTTTCTTTGTCATTATATCTCCCAATGAATCATTACACCTATTGAGAGACCCCTTACAATTGCTAATAAATTTCTTGATAGATTCTAGATAAAAACTAGGTACAAAAGTTTACAGGAAGTCTAAATTATGTTCTAGATTTTTATCCCAATGTGAGTAGAATAGTAAAACCCTTACGTAATAGGTTGAGAAAGAACCATGTTACATGGTTTGATAAACATTCTAGGATTGTTTGACAAATTAAAAAAAACAAGTCCAAAAAATTTCTTGCTTACATTTTTTTTTTTTGATTCGAGGAAATCTCACCCCCCGGAAAGCGCAGGCCCAGGTGAGGGAGTAAAACCCCGGCTGTCCCAGGCTCTTACAAGAGGTGCACGCCTTGACTCGAACTCGAGACCTGCTGTGCAGATATCAAACCCTTTGCCATCACACTATGCCCCTTGAGGACCTTGCTTATATATTGCCAATCCCTTAGCTCCTAAAGTAGTTAAGACAAATGCTTTTGAGTTGGGATATGGGGGGTATTCTTAAACAAGTATAAAATAACAAAGAACAAATTTTTCAATTTACATCTGCATATTGAAATGATTGTTAAAAGAATTATTCTACTATAAAAAAGAAATTATTTTTATTATATTTTGCATTACAAAATTTCAAAGTGATTTATTAAATCATAAATTCCTTTTACATATTAATTGCAAATTTATTAAAGATGTTTACAGAAAGATATTTAAAATATTGCTTCAAAAAAGATTTTTACCTGATGGCAAGCTGTATTAGGTATTTTTATATACATAGAATGTATAAAAGGAGATATAAATTTCATTCATGATTTCCTAAACGAGAATTTCTCCAAAACAGGTCCTGATGCCTCCTAAATCCAAATCCAAATACAAAGGCAAAGCCACACAAACAAAGTTTGAATCTCTAAAATCTCAAAAATCACAAATCCTTACAAAACTTTTTGCCTCAACCATTTCTTCTGCAAAACAAATTAAATCCTAGTATGAAGTAGTAATTGAAGATGAGAAAGTAGATCGCTCTTTACAGGTATAAAATTGGGTAGAATTCCTATCTAATTCATCAGAATTGCTTATGGCCTTACAAACTATTAGCCAGAAGTCCTCTAAGAAAGAAAAATCTTCTTAAACAGGTAAATTCCTCAAACTAATTTCCAAAATAGAAGCAAGTTCTTCTTCACAAATACCCCTATTTTCTTTTAATCTAAATTCCCCATTTGAACTATCTTAAAAGTTTTCAAAAGAAAAATATGATTGCATTGAAAAACTAAAATTTCAAAATATTTTAACTATTGAAAATGAATTTTTCCATTCTGACCCTTTCATTGCAGCTACAAAAGTCTTCCCTCCAAATTGGTATTTCAAATCAAGAGATTTATCCAAACCCTAGTCTTACTATATAACAATACTTGAGATAATAGGTTCCACCAGATTCAAACATTTCAAACTTCAACAGAACCTTAAACTATTGTAAGTCTAAGTTTTGACAACCTTTGATGAATAACACTTATAAACTTTTCAGTTTAACGTGTGAGAGAGATTCTTGTATTTTTTGGTTCTTGAATGAACTGAATCTGACTTATCAAAGATTAAATGACTTCGTGGCGTTATTCGACTTTATTTCAATAGTGTTGATGCATTGGGATAAGTTTTCATTGTGTTACACTCCTATCAAATTTCTTTTGGCTTTCCAGGATCAAATCTCAATCTTGATTGTTAATTGCATGACCACGTGAACACGAGATTTGCATTACTTTTTATATATTTTTTAAAGATACTATTAGGAAGTGGATTTTTTTCCTTCGACTATGAGAGCTAAAATCTAGGTCATTTGAAAAATGGCTTAAAAGGAAGGAAGAACAAGAGCAACCAAATGGATCAAAACAATTTATATGTCCATCATTTGATTATGCTTCATAAACAAGATGACCATCAGATATAAAATGTCGAATAGAAATAAAAGAAAAAGTGAGAAGCTTATTTAATAATTATATATTTATTAATAGATATTTTTTTATGTTGAAGCCTTTAAATCTTCTGAGAAAGAAATTTGGATGACATAAACACCAAGTTAGAATTTTGCTTGTGTTAAACAGTGTTATGAAACTCTTCATAATTATAACCCAAGAGTTTAGTAGAAGTTGTACAAGCTCATCTCTAGTAAGTCATTGAGGGACTAAAGTATATGTTAGAGTTTGTCCTGCTTCAACATTTAACAAAAAGTAGTCTTTTATTGGAAAAGGAGTCAACAAGATAAGAGCATGATTTTGGACCCGGTAAGAAAATTAAGTAAGAAGAGTGTCTAACCAAGTGTTGGTTATCATGTGGGCACCAACGATCTAAACTTGTGCCTGATGGCTCTAATAAGACCAGGACATGAAAGAGGGATGTAGTAATTTAAAAAAAAAGTGTTAAAACACATTCCTACATTTAATGTTATTTGGAGAGTAGCTAGATAAGCTTGGTAATATTTGACAAAGCAAGAGTCAAGTGCTGCAAGCTGAGTGACTGTTAGGAGTCTTTTTCTACCATGAAAGGTTAAAGAAAGATGTATAGTTTCAATATAGACATAAGTGTAGCCTTGAGCGATCTATTCAGAGATAAACTCTTCTGGAAAGGAAAGAGATAAACCATGGATGAAGATGAGATTAAGTATCTATTGAATTTTAAAGCTTATACAAATTTTTTTTTTTTGGGGGGTTTATGTTTAACTATTGTTCAATATGTTTTCTAGAGAATGATAGAGATATTTTTCTCAAATATTCTATAATGATTAACAAGGAGAATGTCAATAATGAGATACATAATTCTTGATTTAAGTAAGACACTTCATAAAAATAATATAGTTTAGATGTTGAGCTAGATTTAAAAAAGTAAAGGGGAAGATGATGGTACACGTGTTGATAAATTAAAGAACATGATTAATAGATATTTTGATGGAAAGTAGTTTTCTTTTGGAAAGTAAATTCCGGGAAAGTGAATTATTTTCTGATGTTTGGTAGTGTAATGGAAAATAAGTTGGAAAACACTTTTCAGTGTTTGGTTATGTCATGGAAAATGAGCTGGAAAATAACTTATTAATGTTTTATTTTTCTCAAGTTTATTAAAATAATGAGGAACAAATCTTACAAATTAAAAAGTTGAATGAGAATGAAATTGAAAAAAAATATAATTTCATAAATTATCTCAAATAAAATAAATAATAATCAAAATAATAGAGATCAAATCTAAAAAATAAAAATAAAAAGATGAAGAAATTAAAATAATAATAATTGACATTTCATAAATTATTTTAAATAAAATAAGTAACAATCAAAAGAATGAGGACCAAATTTGATAGATAAAAAAATTTAACAAAAAAATGATAAGGAAAAAGCAAATAACAATTATAAAAATGAGAACCAAAGTTAATATAAAAATTAAATTTTAAGAGATGAAATTAAAAAATAAATATTCAAAACAAAATATATATAGCAATCAAAAGTTTGAGGACCAAATTTGATATAATCAGTAAATAATATGACATTTCTAAATTTTTCACAACTTCCGGAAAGTGTTTTCCGTCCAAATTTTTCAGAAAAAACTTTCTTAGAAACCAAACCAAATTTTTCTTTGACTGGAAAGTGTTTTTCGTTAACCAATTTTTCTAATAATAAACAAATACAAAAAAATTTTAAAAATATTTTCTCAAAAAATAATTTTCAGAAACAAACATGATCTTATAACTTAACAAAGGTTATTTCATAAATATTATAAGGGAAGATCGCGAGATGAAAGACTCTACTAGGCGTTTAGTGCTCAAGCAAAATTTTATAATCGCGCCTCTTGGACCAATGGAAAAAACTTAGAAAGCAACAAACCTTAATAATAATTTTTCTTCTCTGATTGGGTAATGGGTGTTTGTTGAGAGGTTGATCGGGTTACTGGCTCTCGTACCGGGAGGAGTTGGAAGAACAAACCGGGCCTAACTCGGAAGGGCTCAAAACGGTTCGGTTCGGTTCTGTGACTTTATTCTCTGTGAAACTTTATCATCTATAGAAGGAGCTTTTGTTCTTTTATTAAGGTATTTTACATAAAAAAAATAAAATGGAGGGACATATACAATACCCTAAAATCCAATTAGATGATTACCAGCCTCAATCTCTCTCTCACTTGGTAAGTCTAACTCGCTCTGTCACTTGTTTTAATTCTTCTCTGTTTGTTTGCTAAGAAACCACAAGAAAGTTTTGAGATTTTTGTATAGAATACTAGATTCTGTATGTTAAATATTGTACTGGGGGTCCTCCATGTTTGGTTGACAAATCTGAAAATGAAAATTCACTGAATTTTCTTAATTGAATTTTAGTATACTAAGCAAAGGATTAAGCTTTACCGTCACTGTTAGTGAATATGCTTTCTATAGTTTGAATGGATTAACTGCCAGATGAGCTGTGCTTTTGGAGTGATGCAAACCAATCTAATCAAGGTAACTAAGATGTGATTGATGGTAAAACATTTTAAATCAAAAGGGATTGTTCTAATTGTATCTGGTAAATGTTAATCAGGGAAGATAGAGAAGTTTTCTGCGTCACTATTAACTGGATATGTGTATTTTTGTCTTAGAAAAACAAATAGAAGAAAGGGTGCGCTTTGGCCTTCTTAGGGAGGTTCTAATGCTTTAAGAAACTGTGTTAGAATGCTAAGATGATTTGTTTTGATGATGAAGCCATCCCTTTTTGCTGTTTCTACATGCAATTTGATGCTTCAATTGGTTCAAGGGCTATGTGATATGCAGGATGAAGCAAAACAGATTTTGAAGAGTGTGATTCATTAAACTGGAATTTGTTTTTGTTCTTGTTTTTGGTTTTTTTATAAGGGTTTAATTCGTGTCCTCCAGACATTTCTACTCATGGTCTTTTAAGGATGACGGATTTTTATTTAACTTTTTTCGTTCAAATCATTTTCTTGTTGATGTTGGCGCGGAAATAATGTGCTTAAAATATACTTTGTATGGTTATGAAGGAAGTGTTTACCAATATTCCTTTAGGGTGCATTAATCTGGATTACATTAGTAATGTGTTAGTTTGAGCAAGATAAATCAATGGTTACCAATGCTCTTTACCTTATATTATAAAATATCATTTTCTAGATGGTTTTTCATTATCAGGTGAGATGTGTTTCTAGTATACTGTATTTGACTTTGTGCAATTGTTTACCCTTTGATAATAAGTGTTGATTTGGGCAAAATAAAACAATGTGAAAACTTTTTTTCCTTTATTGTTTTCCCTTGCTTCTCATTTCTTGTGTACCTAGATGATTAAAAAATTAGTTTGAGGTCTTTGTTCTGTCGGTAGATTTCTGAAGAGATGGAGGACCATAGATGTAAAAGCAATATAATACCAAAAAATGCTGTTGCACAAGAAGATAGGACACTGCTCAGAAAATGTGAAAGTGAAGCGTCTCAACCTGACACGGCTAACAATGGTGTGGAAAATGTTTCAAAGACCTGCCATTCAAAGCAGGGTAAAGTTTTTTTTTATGATACACCACACTCTGAAGAAACTGGAGTTTGGATACCTGTCTCTGTTCCACCAATGTCAGAAAGTGAACATCAAGAATGGAGTAGAGGTCTCCCTCTTAATGGGGGATGCTTCCCTGATGAAGATCTAGATTGGAATCAGCTCCTTGAGAAAAATAAGGAGCTGACCATGTGGGATGTGGTTGCTGAGATGTTGTTAGCAGCTCGAGGAAAAGTGAGTGCCATTGCTTCTGGAGATGTCCACAGATGTGGAATTTCCTGGATATCAGATCATCTTCTTGAGCAAGCTTGGAGTGAGATGGCCCAAACTCTTACAGAGGCTAATTTTGGCAACAGCTGGGAGATTCTTGAAGCCAAACCGCCAAAGTGGTTGGCTGATAGTTCTGCTTCTGCTTGCATGTTGTGTAATGTAAGATTCCATCCTATCATGTGCTCCAGGCATCACTGCCGTTTTTGTGGTGGAATATTTTGTAATGAATGCTCAAAGGGGAGAAGCTTGTTGCCCAAAAATTTCCACACCAGAAACCCACAACGTGTTTGTGATGTGTGCTGTGTGCGGCTTGAGTCAGTGCAATCATACTTGAAGGACCATGAAAGTCGCGCTGCTCAGTTGCCAACACAAGATCTAACTGACCTCAGTACTTTGAGATCATGGCTCAATTTCCCATGGGGCCAGTCCATGGAGTATGAGATTTACAAGGCCACGAACACCATTCAGGGTTATGCTAAGGTAACAGTGACATCTTTAGCTATCATCTGAATTCAGTTTAAATGATTCATGATGCTGTTTGAGTCATCGCATCATTGTTGAGAGCTTAAAAGGTGAATAAATAAATAGAAATAAGAGTCTAGAAAAAAAAGCACTTAAAGCTTCGTCAAATGCAAACCTCTTGTTGGAGTAGTGTGCAAAGAAATCTTATTCCTTTTATGTAATGTATAGAGGTGCTTTAATTATACTGATTGTTATGATTAAATTTTGGCCTATTGAAACTTTTACTGAGTTCAATGATGATGGCTTCCCTGTTGAGCCTTTCCTGTCATAAAGTTGTTTTTGTAGTATCATTAATTAATGAGAGTGTGGCATTAATGTGATAACTCATATTGATGATTAGTTTCATACCTTCAGTTTTCACATTGCTCAGGTTGGTTCTCTACTGCCTGAGAAGTCCATACCGGATTCTATTTTGAAACAAGCAAAAGGCCTTGCAATCCTTACAATTGCAAAGGTTGGTGTAATGGTGACCTACAACATTGGGACGGGACTAGTTGTTTCTCGTAGGGAGGATGGATCCTGGTCTCCACCATCAGCCATTTCTTCCTTTGGCATGGGCTGGGGAGCTCAGGTAAAGATAGCAATTATCTGTTACATCTATAACTGTCTATCTCCTTGAATATTGCATGAAAATTGTATTTCTCCCTCAGAGTTCCATAAGCACCTAAAACATGATCCATAGTTAAGCTAATCTCAGAACAATAATGAAAACTGGATTCATTGATTTAGTTTTTGTTCAAGAAAATTACAGATTTCGTAGTTGAATGTATGTCATCATAGACTTCATTTTGGACCTTTGGCATCCCTGTCAACATTACAGGATACAGGTATATTTATGAAATCTGAGTCTGAACTGTTGCTGACTTTTAGATGCAATTTTTGCTCAACTGCTTTGCTTCAGATTGAGGGGTTTGGGGATTGATTGCATCTAAAATCCAGCGATAATTCGACTCTTATTTTATGAATTATGAGTCTGAGTTGTGTCTGCATTTTAGATTCAATGTTGCTCGACTGCTTTGCCTTAAATCAAGGGATTTTGAGATTGATTGCACTTTGGAGCATGTAGCCATTGAAGCAGCAGCAATGGAAATTGGAATTGTTCCATTCTTATTCCTCAGGCTTCAATTTCTTGAATTGTTGACCACATGTGACGTAAGCTAGCTGACAGTTACATGTTACTTTGTATAGATAGAGAGGCTATACACCAGTGGAGCAGTGTTGCTTAAGCACTAAGCTATGGTGTCGTCCCTGCTAAGTTGAATGTTGGTGGAAGGATGAAAAATAGAGATGGAAAGAGTAATTGGGAATGTCGAAGAGGAGAATGATTAAGCAATCCTTCTCTCTAGCTGTTTGGTCGGGGCAGGAGAGAGCAGATCAAACCAATGAATGAAAGGTGAAATAGAAGAAATTGTTTCCTTCCCTTACAATTGGAATTGTGAGCCTAGAAAAAAGGGATGCTTCCTTATTTCCCGCTGAGTATATGTCTGCCCACCCAAACAAGGCGAATACCTTGTCCATCACTTCTTTGCATTTTGTAAACATCCTTCCTTCAACCAGATAAAAAAAAACTGTAGCTATATTCTATGATTAATAGTTTTAAGTGCCAAAGAAGTACCTTGTCCATGTCCATAAAGTGGGAAATAGCTGAGATGAGATTGTGATGATGCGAATGTCAGCAGAAAAAAAAAAGATTGGATAAAGAATGAGTGCATTTGTAATGAGGGTAAAATTATATGGCTTGGCCATGTTAATGTCAAGGAAATGGAGCATCCATTGAGGACAAGTTAATGAATTATTGTTAAAGGTGGCCATGTTCTATGTGAGGCTATGAATGTGCCATTGCAGAGTAGTAATTATATCAAATAAATTAAATGTGGCAAATAGAAGGTGGTATGAGTTGAATTGGTTAGAATGGTTTTTACCATAGAACTTCCACATAAATTTTGGTCCAAAAACAAAATGGAGAAAAAGGATTTATGCAACAAACCCCAACTAGTATGGTAGAAATTCCTTATAATATAGAGCTTTGTTTTCGAAGCATTGGCTGATCCAGTCTCTCAAGTTTGTCTTCTTCCTCTCCTTTTTTTTGTGTTTTGTTTTTTTGGGATACAGTGAACCAGACCATTGCCTTGCTCCATTTTTATAATTGATTATTGAGAGTTCATGTGAATCCTTTCGCAGATTAAATGGCACACATCACAAGATAACCTTTTGTTTTCTTTTGCAATTTTTAACAGGTTGGAGGGGAATTTACTGATTTCATAATTGTGCTGAAAACTTTGAGTGCTGTTAAAACATTCAGTGGAAATCTGCACTTCTCAGTTGGAGCTGGTTTGAGTGCAGCTGTTGGCATTGTTGGACGGACTGCTGAAGCTGATTTAAGGGGTGGTGATGGTGGTTTGGCTACCTGTTACACTTATAGCTGCAGTAAAGGTAATGTGACTTATTTCACGGTGATGGTGGTTTGGCTATTTTTATTTTATTTTTTTGGATAAACCTCATACTACTATTATATCAACAGTGTTTCTACTTTCATATTATAGCTGCTGTCTTGACTGAAAAATATGACTTCTTTCATGGCCGTGCATACATACCCTCTTGATTGTTTCATGTATGGTACTGAAATTGCTGTTGCATTGTTTGAGATGGTTTGGTAATGTGGTTCAAGTGATTTTTGAAGTGTGTTGGGGTTGAAAAGGCACCAAATTGTTGCTTTTTGGGATGTTTTTCCGATGGTTTTGAAAGATGTAAAAAATCTGAAAACAATAATCTAAAAAAGCATCAATTTGGTGCTTTTTCAGATGAAAATCACTTCCAACCCACTTTATCAAACACACACTCAATCCAGTATGAATGATATACTAGCTTTCTTTACGTTTCCTTAAACATGTCAAGAATTTGTGGTCCATGTCAGATGGATAAATATTTTTTAATTTACTCAAGCAAGACTAGAACTCCAACACATGTTCTTCCCATCCCATAAACGCTTATCTTTTGTTTGTTCTGCTTGTCTTGATTTTCATGTTTAAGGCCACCATATAGTTTTTGATTTTTTAAATGACAAACCATACTGATTTTAACTGTTCGATTTATTTTAATTATCTAATGTGGTAGAATCTGCTTAACCCTTAATTGTTATTCTTTTTCCTTTCTTGAGAAGGAAACCAATTTTAATGTTCTAATTAGACTCTAATCAACAATGCAGGTGCGTTTGTTGGATGTTCACTTGAAGGAAGTATACTTGCAACTCGAACACAGGAAAATGCAAGATTTTATGGTGCATCCATGAATGCATCAGATATTCTTCTGGGGTCACTGCCGGGGCCTCCTGCTGCTTCCATGCTTTACCATGCTCTCTCGAATCTTTTTGGTAAGCTTGAGAGGTGATCAAATAAATTTAGTGTCTGAAAAAGTATATAAATTTAGTGCTTGGGAGGTGGCCTGAATAATTTGAAGTTTCCAAGCAATGGTTTGTGATTGCTTGTACAGTTCACAAAATCTTGGCACACATACATTGTGCTGCTATAATTTATATTGCTGTTACAATTCCTGCCCTATAATTCATTGCTGATGAACACAGCATTAACGATTGTATGTAAGAGTCTCCCTCTCTCTCCCTCCCCGGCTCTCTCCCCCTACAAATACAAAAGCCGAGAAGCATTTTCCACCACGAACATGCTTAGGTGGAGGACATCAAAACTTTTGTAAATTCCCAAGTCAAACAACAAACGCGACAAGGAATGTACCCTGGCTGGCAAAGAATGGACCAGGTTTATACAAAAAAGACTTGATTGAAAACAAACATAGAGAAATGGTTAATCGAAGGGGCCTAGCTCACAATGGAGGCATGCTGCACAGTATTTATAAAATAAAACTCCTGGTTAGATCTCAGATGGGCCCCCGAACGATCAGGTCACTCGAGGTTTCGGCCGAAAGATATATGATATATGCCATTCTAATTTCTTGAATTCAGGTGATAAGGTGGTAGTGATCTGGTCCACGACAATCATAATCTTCTATAAAGTGGCCCCTCAATGATATGCCTTCCATCTGCTTGCACTAAAAGGCTTGAGTTTACTCATCTCTCTCTATTTTTTCTTTTAGAAAGAGCATAAAAGGTAATAAAACAAGAAAGAGCTAAAGAGGAATGCAAATGATAATATGAACAATACATATTAATGCCAAGAATGCACAAAAGGTTTGGCCCTTGAATTACAATTCCACTCACTTGAGCGTTACTTTTCAATGGCAAACCAGAAACTGAAGGCTGGCAACCCGTAGTAGTTCTTCAATGGAACTAACCAAGTGAAAGGGTTCTGAAACCAATTCTCACCTTGAAGCCCTGTCTACCTGCCTACATGTTGTCTAGAAATAAGTACAAGGGAAACAGGGAAAAGAAAATAAATAAGAAGGGAGCATGTGCTAATACTCAACAAGATCCCATCTATAACTCTATTTTCAGGAGTACAACCATGAAATGAAAGTTCATGTATGGAGATCACTTGGATGTTTTCATTTCTGCCATTGATGATCTGAATCCCAACATGGGTCCAGTAAAATGACAGTAGAGTTAATCTATTTGATCAAATATCATCCCAGCTCACCTGGTTCTTGAGTTCCCAAGTGTAAGCTCTAGATCATCTGATCCACACTCTTCATGGATCCTCTCCCCTTCCCATGGCTTCACTAGCCCAGTTGCATTGCATCGGAATGCAAACTCGTCCGAGATCACCTCAGCCATGGGAATATCAGCTGTATGGTCAGAGCCAGCTGCAATGGCAGGTGAACACGTACCACTTTGACCAGGAGTCCACATGCGGGACCCACCACCAGCTAAAGCCTCTTCCTTGAAGCCAAACGGGTTGGAGGCAACCAGGCTGAATGTGGGAGAAGTTGGACCACCTTGTGGCAATCGAATCCCAGCAAACCATCCTGGATCAGGAACAATTTGACGGCCAGGGCTTGGTGGAGTTGAAGATGGCAAGTAGTGCTGCCCACACCAGCCTGGGTGGATTGGTTGGTCTTCCCAGCCAGTTTTTATTCGGGGGGTTCTAGCAGTTGGAGAGCTCAAGGGAGGAGTAACAGGAGCACTTATGGAGCCACCATGGATGTATAGATGGGGAAACTTAGAAGAGGAAGCCGATGAGAGGTTTTTGAGCCACGGGAGGAGGGAATTGTCATCCACATTGGCATTAGCAGCATAGGAGGATGAAACTGGACTGGGAAAGGAAGAGGATCCAGGACTTGGGTTATAGGAAGCACAGGGGCTAGGGAGGTATGAGGAGCATGGGCTTGCTGTAGCAGAACCACCAATAATGTCCATGTGCTCCGCAGGTTTGCATCCCTACAGAGAATTATGAGGATAAAGAATTATTTTGTAATAAAAACCTCATCACAGATCACTTGATGAAGCGGCACTCCTAACGCTATGGCAAAGTTATGCCAAGCAACAACAAAAACGAGAACATTATTTTCATGGCAAAATCATACTTTCCAGCCTTACAAGCAGAGCCTTAAGTGTTCAACCATGCCAGTAACAGGGATGAGGAAGTTTCTAATGCCATTTAGCATAACAGTATCAGGATAGAAACATCCATAACAGAAGAAGGCATAAAAAGACCAAGCAGCTGAAAAACATGGTCTGGGATTGAAAGCAAATTGTGGCTGCAGCAGGCTTTAGAGAAATGACCCAGCAAGTTCACATGGAAATAA
>Ga0325403_1002047_pt1 | contig 17528 bp, 13 predicted proteins | sample PopdelMetagenome_19_FD_205665 | JGI IMG/M metagenome (GOLD analysis project Ga0325403, IMG submission 205665) | Populus deltoides microbial communities from Bellville, Georgia, United States - Xylem-PdKOR-R4 | ecosystem: Host-associated > Plants > Phyllosphere > Stem > Wood/Secondary xylem...
CGTCTTAAATTAACCAATATCAATCCAGATCCTCCTAACCACATTGCAGGGTATTGGACCCCAACACTTCTGGTTTTCATCACAATCATTTGCACTAAATCAATAATAGATTAAAAATCATTCAAAAATAAAAAAATATTTGTTTTGGGGTTTGAAATCAACTTTTATATTGGTTTGAGTCAACCAGAAGTTTTTGAAACAAAGAATTGAAATGTTAGTGCGTGAACTCCACACATTGCCTTCACTTTTAGATTGTAATGTATCTATGTGCTTTGGCAAAGAAGGGAGGTGCATCGACTGTTGGACTAAATGCACTGCTTCTTTCTGTCTCTTTTTACATTGACAGTGAGCTTCACCCTTAACTGTGTAGGAAATCGAACCACTAAAAGTTTTTGTTTTCTGTCTTCTTCTTTCTCTCTCTTAGTTTATTCTTCTTTTTTCATGACATGATTATTGTTGTGGTTGGTTGTTGCAGTGGTTTGGGTGAAGGAGATGGCTTGTCAGTATGGTGATTGGTCAACTGGTGTGGTTGAGTGAGAGAAAGATCGGTGGTAATAGTTTCTTTTCTTCCCTCTTCCCAATTTCAGTTCTGTCATTTTCTCTTCTTTTTTTCCCTACCTTTTTTCTTTTTCTCTTCAGAATTTATCATTAAACGTTTCTCTACAAAACCTTTTCTTTGTTTATTGTTCACACACACACACACACATATATATTCTTTAATCTTTAATCCATTCTTACCACTTTATCTTCTCTTACCTTCTACATCTTTATCATCTCTTCTCCTTTGTTATTTTTCTTCTTTTTATATTTTAATTGCTTAGATAGGGGCTAAAACTTGTGTTCATTTGGTCCCTCTTTCCTTAATTGCTCATCATTCCACCCAATGAATTGTTTTTTTCAAAATTCTTCAATATGAAAATGATAAGTGAAAATGTCAAAACTTATGAAATGGCACAAATTGCACCAAAAATGCATTTTTTTTAGAGTTGTTTTTTGAAAATATGTTGAAAAATATAGTAAAAAATGAGTCATGAAAAAAAAAGGTTTGGTGACTGAATTATAAACTTTGCAAACTACAAGGACCAAAATATAAAAATTAGGAAAATGCACAGAGAAATAATAATATTTTATGAGTATGTGCATAATGAGTTTTGAATAGTAAACCCTAGATTTGTTTTTTAGTTATTTCATGTTAATAGATTGTTTAGCAAATCTAACTATATTTATTAATTTTTGTTGAGAAAACATACAATTTTAGTTCGTTGATAAAAAATTGCTCAACTCGGCTTCATCGTTCGAAAAACGTTTAGGTAAATAATTTCAACAAAAAAATAAAAGAAAAAAATGATGATGGATAGTTAATTTATTAACTTTTCTTACTAATTCTACTAATTTAAAGGATCCATTTTTTTTTTTAATAACATGTTATAAGAGAACTAAATTGTGAGAATCATGATATTTACAAGATATAATAATTATATTTTTTTTAGTTTAAGCTCTAAACTAAATTATTTTTCTCTAAGCTCTCTTATCTATTCTCTCTCTTTTGTGTTCGCTTTTAATAATGTTGAATTATAAGTCTTTTTATAGGCATAAAGTTTTAAATAATCAAAGAATTAAACTAATACAAGGAAATCATAATCCAAACAAAAATTGTATTCTACTAATTGAAATGATCGACCACTTAATTTAATCCAACCGGTCGACCGATTCCTTTGTTCTTCAGAAAAACTAGAAATCGAGTTTATTTTTCAACAACGCTAACATCAATTCAATAAGAAAAGTAATCAAGAATCAAGAAATGCATGTGTTAAAGACTAAAATGCATCACAAGCATATTTTGGATTTTGAATTTTTGGAATGGCATCAAAGATTATGAAATGTGCGCAAATGCATCGAAAACATATTTTTGAGTTTTTTTTTTCTTTTTTTAGAATTGGGGTAAAAAATTGGGTCATGACAAGTTTGAAAAATATTTATATTTATAATTTAAAAAACAATATTATCACCATAGGTGACTTCATTTCTTACAGGTGATTGACTAGATAGCTAGAAGAGTAGCTTTCAAAGATATTGTTGGGAGGATGCACGAATCCACTAGTCCAGATTTACTAAAAAAAGGAAAAATATTTATTATTATATTTTTTTATTATTTGAAAAAAACTTACAATGAAAATATGATATCTTGAAAATGTAACGTATTAAATGGTTACGTCACCAATTAATCAACATTATATGACAATGGCTGATGATAGTCCATTTGTTATAGGTAAGATCGGTGAACAACAAAATCATTAATACATGATAAAATTGCAAGAAGTGCAATCTTTATAATATTTTAAATAGAATAATGTAATGTATTAAGCAATTGTATTATTTACTAATCAGCACCTTATGATAATGCATGGTGACTGTCTTTTTCCATATATAGGATTTGTGAATAATAAAATCATTAATACATGATAAAATTTTGAGAAAACAATCTTGAAAATATTTTAAAAATAGTAATATAATGTATTAAGAAACTTTATTATCTCCAAATCAAAATACTACGACAATGCTCAATAACAGTCCATTTGTCACAAGTAGGATAAATTAATGAACAATAAAATCATTAACATGACAAAATTAGGAGAAAAACAATCTTAAAAATATTTTAAACACAATAGTGTAATATATTAAACAATATTTTATCTACAAATCAATACCCAATGACGATGTTTAATGTATTAAACAATTTTTTATCTACAAATCAATACCTAATGACGATGTCTACTAACTATCAATTTCCTATAAGTAGGATCAATTAACAATAAAATCATTAATACATGACAAAACTATGCAGTAAAACCATTCATGCAACCAAACAAGTCCAAATAATAACACTAAAATAATACCATAATCAAATCATTACATCTTAAATAAACTAATATTAATCAAGATCCTCTTAACCACATTGTAGGGTAGTGGACCACAACACTTTTGATAAAAAATAGGTTTACAATGAAATTTTAATACCAAAATTTGTTTTGCTAAACTTGGCTTCTTCGTTTGAAAAACGTTTAGGTAAATAATGTCAACAAAAAAATAAAAGAAAAAAATGATGATGGACAGTTAATTTATTAACTTTTCTTACTAATTCTACTAATTTAAAGGATCAGTTTGTTTTAATAACATGTTATAAGAGAACTAAATAGTGAGGATCATGATATTTACAAGAATATATATATATATATATATATATATATATATATATATATATTTTAGTTTACTAGCTGATTTTCAACAGGTATCATAAAAAATATGAGACTCGTTTATAGTGGAAAAAATAAAGTTTGTAGAGGCTAATTAGTCAGACTAATATTATTTTACTTTCCTTTAAAAAATAATTAAGTACACGTGTTTAATATGGTAATGTGACTAAAATGTGGAATTTCTATACTAATTAAGTAACTGAGGTTATTTTGGTATGAAAATATTATTATATATCTCAAATTGGAATCGTTATGGGAAATAATTTTATATATAAACTACTATAAACATGTTTCAAATAAGCAGGAAGTCCTATCACCTTAATTCTTTTATTTTTTAACACAAATTTACAGGAGAAAAACAATGAAGAACTTTCATGTTTTTGTTGCTCTTGTGCTTATTCTCTTCTGCTTTCAAGGTAAACATCCATAACTTTTTGATTTTTATTAGCTAATTCACAATGTTTGATGCATTTTTCAATCAGTAAGAAATTATAAAAATATAAAGTTGCAAATAATGGTTGTTGGGTGCTTGATTAATTAATTCAAACTAATTATATTTTTGTAAGAAATCAGAATAGTTTTATGATATAAAAGCCTATGAGAAGTATTTAAGTTTAAGATTTTTATCATTGAAATGTAATAAAATAGCTAGTTTATATAAACATAATTTAACCATTACAGGTAATTATGAAGTGATGGCATCACGTATTTGTGTGAGGGCAGAACCCATGGTCAATTGCACAGATGAAAAATGCACTGCAGTGTGTGATAAAAAATATGGAGATCCCACAAAACAAGGAGGAGGATCCCGTGGACACTGTGTTATTCCTGGCACTTGCACTTGCACTTTCATTTGTGATGTACCGCCGCTCACACCTAAATTTCATTAATGTTATCAATGTTAGAAATAAAATAATGATTGGTTAAATTGTACTTCAAATAATATTTCGCTTCATATAATAAAAGAAAAATATGATGAGTTTCTCAAGTTTCAATACTATTTTGCTTATGTTGGTTTTTCAATTTGTTATGCTAAACTTTGTATCCTCCCTTTCGTTTCAATCAGTTTACATCATTATTTGATATGTTTTTCGGCAAATAATTCTTAACTATTCTCATTTAACATTATTTGTGTTAGTGGAAGTTTTAATTAATAATATGTAAGTTTTAATTTAATAAAATTAAAGAAATTATATTTAAGCTCAACAGAAAAAATAAAATTATAATATTGATTTTGTTAAACTACTTTGAAAAAAACTCAAGTTTTCTCCTTCATTCTTCGTGACAAGAACTTATATAGCTCAAGTGGTCAGATTTTAGGTTTGCTCCCTAAAGGTCACTAGTTCGAGTCCTACAAACCTCAGGGCCATTGAATGCTTACATGGTCGTTAACTTCAAGGTCCGTGAGATTAATCGAGATACGCTCAAAGTAGCCCGGACACCCATATTAATAATAATAATAAAAAAAGAACTTAAAGCTCTAGAAAAGTGAAAAGAAAACCAATGAGCAAAAAGAAAATAGCATGTAAATGGTTGATGATAACAATAAAGATTGCTCTAATATCATGTTTCTAAATAGCCTCTCTTATCATTTATTTATTGATGGTATTTAAGATCAAAATTAATTATGCATTAATTTTGTTAGAAAAAATTACCTATCTGTAACATTTTTATCTATATTTGTTTTTGAAAAAAAAATTATATCTTAATTTTTATATAATTAATAACACTTTAAATATCAAGTCAGGAATGCACAAAATTAATCAACAAAGTTTTTTGAAATATTACACGTTGATGATTGTAATTGATTTAATACCCAAAGTGCTCTTATAATTTCTGCATTGGCTACCACCATTTATGCGTTTTCTTCTTTCCAAAAAAGAAAATAATAATAATAATTAGATATTAGTGTTAGATAATCGCAAATTTTCAAAATGAGTAAATGGCTTTTTATAAATGAAAATTAAAACATATAAAAAGTGAAGTTGATTTGAAAAATATGAATTGTACGTCATTTAATTATTACGTGCTATTTGGAAAGATTGGCTGCTAGCCACCAAATTTGACCCAAGACAAGCCACTGTCCTCGAATAAATTCAATCTTCTCTGCTGATTCACGCATATTCCATGTTTCTCGTATAAGTCCACTTTCATTTACATACCAAAGGCTCCTGAGTCACAAAATTTTAGATTGCCTTTTTTCTTTTTCTTTCCATCTCCAACTATTACCTTTATTTTTTATATTTAAAATAAATTTATAAATATATTAAATTAGTGAGCAATGATGTTTAATTTATTATAACAGGACATGCTAAATATAAATATATTTTCAAGAAAAATCTAAAGATCATATATGTTTAAATCTATAATTAAGTATGCAAGATAATAACAAATAACAAACTTGCTTTGAGCACAAATATAATAATAAAACATAAACATGCATACTAAGTATTTATCCAAACTTATAATTGTTACTAATTAATTCAAAGTCCTAGGATGTATACTAATAATAAAAATATTTATGCTTAAATTAAAACAAATGAGGATTATTACTTGTCAAGGATGAATCATTTGTCCTTGAGGATTTATTACTCATTACTTGTGCAACCAGAATGTTTGCAATATATCTCCCAAGATTTCAACAACAACATCTTTGGTTTAAATGCACTTCTAAACAAGATCTTTGAATTAAAGAATATGAAATTCAAATATCTCTCAACAAGATAAATATAAGCTCTAGATTTTGAAGGAAAATCAAAGGTTAAAATAAAAATAAAATACTAAAATATGAGGTTAGAAAGATTATGTGAAAGTCTAAAAATTTCAAGTTCAAAACTCTTCACCCAGTGAAGTATGGAAGCTAAAAGTTAATACAATGAGAAACAATTAGGAAAGTAACACAAACATAAAAATAAATTTGAAAAACATAATAGAGAGAGAAAACTTACTTCCACATAACCACTCAGAGAAATGTCTCTATTTGTACTAGCATATAATATTTTCTCTTGGAATATCAAATATACCCTATATATTTGAGTTGGAGTTCAAACCTTAGACCTTGAATCTAAATTCAAATATTAAAATCCAAATCCAAACTCTAAACACCCAACCTTATTTTAAATCAAAACCTTATAGAATTAAAAACTATATCATAAATTCAAATCTTAAAAAGACCATCTACAAGCTAGACTGTGGGAATAATAAGCATTTCATCCATTATGGAAACATAATTGTCACCGAACCCTAAATTCTAAATTCAAACCTTGAAATTCATGGGTAATATTATTATTATCATGTTGTTGTATTAGATGAAATGCTTGTCATTCTTTTGGTGTGGCTTCTAGATGATCCTTTAATTTAAGTAAATAGTTTTACCCATAAATTTAAAGTTTTGGATTTGTGATTTAGATACAAATTCTATATAAGGTTTGGATTTACGAATTAAGGTTTGGTGTTTAGATTTGACGTCTAGTGTTTAGGGTATATATATTTGATATTTCAAGAGAAAATGCTATTGGAATCAATGTTTTTCTTTTAAACATTGTTGGGACTATAATATCCATATCCAAGGATTCAATGTGAGAAAGAGGTTTTGGGTTTGTAAAAGTTTTGCCATCAAGATTTCTTTGAGATCAATTTCTCATTCACTTATAATTGATTTTAAACATTTTAGTATTTCATGTTAAGGTGTGTGTGTATTAAAGAATATTTTCAACAAATTCTTAACCCAAATTATAACTAATGCCATACTTGACATCACAGAGACCACAACCTCTTTCTTTAGAAAGGGAAAAACTTTTATGGTTTAAAGAGGGGAAAAAGGTCTTATATTGAGAAGGATTTTCCACCTAGTTTTATGATAATTAGAAAACCCTAACTGGTTTTCAGAGTTCTAAGGTAAGGGATTAGTTATGCTAAAAAAGATATTATCACCCTAAAATATCTTTCCTAAGGTAAGTTACATTGCTACTTGTCTTCTATTCCTAATGGTTTGTTATGTCTGATACTAGTGGTTTATGTACATGGGTGAGCATGGGTTAACTTTAATGAGTTACACCCTAGGTGGATGAATGGATTCAAGCCTATCAATTTTAAAGTCCAAGTCATTTTTGGCACTCCTAATTGCTTGGTGAATTAACATATCTACAATCATTTACTTTTGATCATGACCTATGACTATTAATAGTCTATCAAACCATGTCAATGATTAATTGGGTGAGATTTTATTAAGCTAATTGAACTCAACCCAAATCCTAGGAGGAATTGTCATTAAACATTTTTTTTATGCAATCATGGCCTATAGATAATGAATTGTTCATGTTCATTTATTCTATAGTACTGAGGATCACTTATATTTTTTTTCTGAATGAGATTTTTGTGCCTTAGTCCTAAATATCAAAGTAGTAATCGTTATGAGTTGATCTACTTAGAGGTAGGATTTAGTGACACGAATGCTTTGGACATACTAGGGAGAATTAATACCATCGATTCATACTTAGGTGTCATCTATGAATATTAGATTTAAGGGCTTGAAATTCTGAAAGGAAAACATGTATCGAAAACAAGAGAGAATGAGATGTTTCTCCTCATTAATATTCAAGATAATAGCTCATTATGAGTCTATTTATCCAATACACTTTGATAAATATAATCGATAATATTACTTATTTTTTAAATATAAAATTTAAAATTTAAAATTTAAAATATTTTTTTTAAAAAAATTACATATTATTTTAAAAGAAGTCACAAATGCTATTTACGATTCCCAAGTCGCATATGTCATCTATAACTTTACAAACTATGCTATTTTTCCAATTAAATTTTTAACTATGTTATTTTCACAATGTTTTATTTCTACGGTGCTATATTGAGAAAAAACCCCTGATAATACTTAATCTTGAAAGATAAATGACAAATGGGGACACTACATCATTGATTTTGGATGTTGTGGAGAAGGTCATTGTAAAACTCTAGCCTAAAAATTTATAAATCAGTGTTAAATAAGGCAATCCTCAATTGAAAAATGGTAAATTAAGAGGAAAAATTGTTATGATTTGGATAAAAATACCTAATAAATTAATTTAAATCTCATATGAAATAAAGTAATAAATTAGTATGTAAAATGTCAGTCATTGATAAATCATGTAAATCCTTTAATCAGGTAAACTAATTATTTAGAGAAAAGAATTTGTGAATTAAGGTGAAAATCCTTAGGAAATATAATGAAACTTTGAATAGATAATTACATAAATTTACGCGGGGATAATGCCAATCATCGATATAAACCCCCATATTTAACTATGTAAATTATTTAGATGAAAATGGAAAAAATAGAAGAAAATTCAATGAGAGTAGTAATAAATATATTAAAAGAATATTATTAATTCTAGATGAAATGAGAATAAAATTATGTACGAAATATTTGATAATTGAGGGCTTTACGAAAACTATTTATGTTAAAAATTAAATGATGTGAACCTCTTGAACATGCTGTCAAACAACCCACACACAAAGACATCAATTCCTGGAAAAGTCAAGTAAATCAGGTTTAATAGAAGTGTGACATAATAATAACTTATATTTAAGCACCATTACTATTGAAAATGAAAAACCCCTACCCAATAAATATTGATTCGCGAACAAGAAGTATAAGGATGACGCCACGAAGTCAGTTATTCTTTCATAAGTCATTTTCAGTTCTTTAGAAAATCAAAGGGAAAATATCTCACCAACTCACACAACAAAGTACAACAAATTTTTTTTATTAATCTGAATTTCGTGCCCTACATGTCTGATTATGACTTTATTTATACTGACTCTAGACTGAAATAAACTCTAATGAACCTCTTATATGGACTAATATGAGGCCCGCTTACAATTAAACCCAAATATAATCCAAAATATAAAAAATAAGAAAAAAATAAAGTTTGATATTGTTGCCGTATATAACAAAGAAAATAAAAGCTAAATAATCTAATTTCTCTAGTTTATAAGTTGTTATAGCTGAATAAACCTTCCTTGTATGCATAGGAATAGTTGTCGCCACTGTAAGTCATTTGTAGACTAGGAGAAAATCTGATCTGATTTGGATTCCTTTGCTGTCGCCTTTTTAGTTCCCTGATTAGCTTGGATTTCCTTGTATAACTTTGATAAATAATAAATCCAATTTTCCCTTTTGTTGCTAATTCAATTACTTGTTTAGAAAAATAAAATGTTGACTTTCTATCCTTGTAACATTAGGGAAAAAACAAGCCTAACAAGGCTGTTATGAGGCCGAACACATCAGCCCTTTGATCCACATGAATTGAGCTTTTCTTGTACTTGGATTAGATGAATTATAGGCTTTCCTTCATGCTCCATTGGCGTCCCAAGCTCCTCTAGGTCCATCTTGCTTCATATGTTCTAAACAAACTCATTTAATACCTCTTTCAACATATTTGCCCTAGCTTTTGTAATTGACCCACTTGACACCTTTAATGGGTCTTTCACATGATTAAACTTGGTGTTAGGTTGATCCTTATCATTAAATGAGAGGTAGTGTTGTAAATATGTAATAAAAAAGCAATTTTGTAAATTCAAAATAAAAATCCCCTTCCCTCTTATTAGAGTTGGTTGACATTACAGTAAAATAAAAAAAATCAATGAGAGAGCTTTATTCTTCATATTTTTCATAAACTTGGTGATTTCTCTTAAAATTTAGGACTTTGAGAGTGTGTGAGGGTAAAATCCACTCGAAAAAAACACTCTTTCCAAGAGGTGTGCTCGATGGGTTTGATAACAAATTGGGAGAAGAGAAATTCTTCTTTTCTTCTTCTTATTGTTTTCTTGATTTCTTAGGGAGAGTTAAAATGAGTGACAAAGAAAGTGAGGGTTGAAAGGAAGATCAAAAAAAAAAAAAAGGATTGAAAGTAAAGAGAGAAGTATGCCTCTAATTGAAGGAGGGGGAAGAATTGAGGAAAATTTGCAAAACAAATCACCAAGTGATTTCAAAATCTTATTGGTAAGGAAAAATTTATAAGTTAATTATATGCTCTTTGTGTTTTTGGTGAATAAGATGGGAACCCCTAATTATTAACAATTCTAAGGTTTATGATAAATTTGGGGGAAAATGATTGTTTTGTGGTAGTGTGATTAATTTTGCATGGAATGGGTGTTAATAAAATTGAATTCAAAGAAAATTTGAATAAACATCAATGGGTAACAAAAGTAATAGGATCAGCCATAAGGAAAAAAATTAGAGAAATGGAAAATCTTGTTTTATTATGAGGTATTGTATGTTTATTAGATGTATTAATATGAGTTGTTATGTTTAAGAAAAACATTTAGGTGAATATGTGAATTACATATTGTATGTATGTTTTGGGAAGGTTGAGAATATGAAATTTATGTGATTTTATGATGTTGAGTGTTTATGGATTAATATGAAGGCGTTAAAGATTTTAATTGAAGTAGAAATTCTTGATCAAATGAATGTTTACATGTTGTGATGTATGTTTGGAAAGTATAGGAATGAAGTTGGAAACTTTAATGTGAAATGTTATTTGAACATAATATTAATTAAGGGTTTAAATTGTGTTGGAAATGAAAGAATAAGGTGTAAATGAGAAACAAATAAATAAATATATTGAAATAAAATATAGAATCCTTGCCCATAGTGTGGTTGGCCAAGAGGCTGGAAAAATTTAGGTTGGATAGATTAAATTTGTAAGATTGTATGATGATTGATAAATTATGAGTTTAAGGAATTGATTAAATCATGGAGAATGAAATTTTCATGTAGGTTAGACCATGCAACTAAATTATAGATTTTGTTTGATTTGATATGAAATTGTTGAATTAGATTTTATTTTTAAATTGTGTTGAAACTTATGTTTTAATAGTATTATGTAATTCGTGTATTGATGAAGTGATATAAGTGTAGAAGATTAGATAAGTCGTATGAGTCATATGGAAGTTATTTGCTTGGGCATCATGATGGAATTGTGGAAGATTGGATAGATTGTATGAGAGGTAATGTTTTTAAATGGATAGTTGTGTTTAGAAAATATAAAAAATAAGAAATACTAAATTTGATGTGGTTGAGATGTGTAGTGACTAAAGATTTGGTTAATTTGTGTTGTTACAATGCCATGCCTTGCATATTAGATATTGAATGTGAATGAGGTGCGATTAATTATTTATATGTGAGACAATGAGAAATGAAAAATTAAATTAAAACATGAATGGGGTAGGGTGATTACAGTCAAATTGTTGTGTTCATCAATATGAAAGTAATATTTTGTGTGTTCAACAATGGATTGAGATTGTAGAAATGTGGAAATTTCTATATTAAAATCTTAAATTGATAAGGTAAATACAAATTATTAGTTGTAAAGTATTAAATACAAAATTTGAAATTTAAAGCATAAAAGTAGTAAGTAAATATTTAAATTATGGAATGGATATTATGTTATGGATTGTAATATGGAATTGATGTTTGTATTATGGTTAGAAATAAATTAGAATGTTGGAATAAATAAAAATATCTATGGTTGAATTTTAATTGGAAGAGTGAAGATGCATAATGGATTAACTATATGTATGATGGTCAAACGAGGTGTTAAATTAATGTCACTAGTTATGTAGGAAACACAATAAAAGAAGGACATGTTATGGTAGGAGATGTGTGTTAGGAGTTTTAGATAAGGATCATTCCCTCTTTCCTTTTTTACTGATTTAAAATGCTTCTATAGCTGTAAGTTTTCAATAAAATTTATATAAGTTGTGTATAATTACTATCATGAGAATTATATTGATGATGCAAGATGAATATATGTGTGATTTGTATTTAATCGTAAGAGTAGTGACCATAATATAGATATAAATGATTGTAACGACAATAGTCCATATATATAAATTAAAATCGACCACAACAATGGAAACTAAAAATAGAGAAAAGTATATAAATCAGTGGTAACAACAAATTGTTCTATTGTTTGTTAAATGTGTTTGGAATAAAAAGAATTGAGTTATGTGATTGGAATGGAAAGATGCATAGTATGGTTAAAATCAAAATAAATAAATTAAATATTGAAGGAGAAATATATGAATTCATTGTGAAAAAGGCGATTAGTATGATACTTAGTCAGCCATGTGGATAGTGACTAAGGTTATGGATATATGAATTCATTGTGAAAAAGGCGATTAGTATGATACTTAGTCAGCCATGTGGATAGTGACTAAGGTTATGGATATTATATTTAGTCGGCTAGAAGAGACTAAGGTGATAAATATGATACTTAGTTAGCTGTGTGGATGGGGCTAAGGTGAGAGAAATGATACTTAGTCAGTAATATGAATGGTGACTAAAAATATAGATATGTTACACAATCAACCATTTAGATAGAGGCTATGGATATAAATATGAGAATTAATGGATTGTTTAGATGGATACTTATAAAATTAAATTAAAGTTAGCTATTTAGATTGTGAATTGTGGATATAAATTAAAGTTGACTATTTGAACGGAGATGAACTAGTACCTAGTAATAATTGTGGTTAAGGAAAGTGCATAAGCATTGCACATAACCAAATACTTCTTATTTTTTTTCATGTTAATATGATTTTTAAATTGGTAGCATGACTTCATTTTTTATATTATTTCAAATGATTTTTAATTTGATAGTGAGTAAATGTCTCTATATGCCAAGAACTTATGATTATTGATTTTGAAATGTTTATGTTATATTTTCTCATGTATTTCATGGACATTGTATAATTGATAGGGAGAATGTATTATGATCTATAGGGGGAGCAATTGCTCATAATTTTTGTTGACATATTAATACTTGTGAAAGTATTAATAGTTTGTCATCATCAAAAAAGAAAAAAAAAAATATTAGCAAAAGGTTATCATTTGCTCACAGTTTTGACGAATCAAACCAATAAAAAGTAATTAATCTTTCTTAAGGATGTGCTGATATAGGTTCTTTATTATGTCTGACATTTCAAGGATTATCGACAAGCCTTAAAGTTGTGATAAAAATATAAAACTATATTAATAGTATTATTTTCTTCAAAATTAGTTTTAGGATGTTATTACATGTGATTCAAGTTTTTTTAAAAACTAAATTCTTAAAACCAACTTTTTATACCTAAAATATTATTCTGAAAAATTAATCATAAAATTCTCTAAAACACCTTATAACCCTTAAAAAGTCTAAGAGCTCTAATACATCATATAATCATACAAAACACATCTCTAAAGCCTTGTGGAATGGTACATAGTAAGCCCAATAGTATGTGGTATACCAATTAATTAAACTAGATATAAAATTTCAAAAACAACTACGTACTAAACTAGATATTCTTACTGAATAAATATTTTTAGACCACTCGTATACTAGATAAATTTTTAGCATATGTGGTCGGCCACTTATTACTTGAATGAGTTGAAATTATTCTCTATCTTTTTTACTCAAGTGTGTGAGATCATACCAAACTTGTCCTTTCACTTATGTTTGAATTTGAAAATATCTTAACTCTCATCATCTAATTAGGATAAGCAAAACAAACAATTTAATTTCCATTTCCATAACACCATTTTTTTCTCTTTTTTTACATCATTTAGCTTAAACCATATTGGATACCAATCTTAAAAAATTTAAATTTCTTGGCCTATTTTTATATATTCTAAACAACTACAAGCTTAATTTTCACTATACTTTGGCATTTTCTTATATATTTTAAAGGTTGTTACAATCATTAAACTTTTATTCCTGTTTTTACAAAATCAATTCCTTTAATTTCAAAGCTTACTCTTTATAATTCTCTTACATATTGATTGCTTTACTTAGCTCACTTAAAAAGAGTTAGATTACACTTATTAAAGACTTTGAATTATTTTATAATATAATCTATTTTTGTGTGTCTATTTAATTTCATTTGTTTTTAGTAAAACTTCTTGTTAAAGTGTATATTACACTATAACCACTTGGATTTCAATTATAACCTTTTATGTGTGAGTTTGTATAGCTTTCGGTCTATCTTCGTTAAAAAGACAATGTTGGTAGATTTGTACTGCAGAATAAGAGTCAATTAAAAATTAAAATATATTTTAGAAACAGTCCCATAGCATCGCGTAGATATGTTTGCTAGTTTTTTCTATAAGATTTACTTAAGATTCAAGAGTTTTGCAATATTTGTTTTCCTTTCAATTCGTGGATTTAATTAATTTACCAGCAAATGTACATAAATTAATAATATTCATGAGTTTCCTGAGTTTATAAAAAAAAAGGAGATAAATCACCCTACCAAATCATATCCTAAATCTATAGACTTAGCTTAGTGTATACATCTAATCTTCCTGACAAATTTCAGTGCTTAGTCAACATCGACTTAAATCACTGCAAATGGAGTTCGGAGAACTAATTAATATTCACAGTAAGCTTGATCTCTGGCCAAGTTCTGCATTTTCTTTTCATCTTTGATCCTTATGTCGTGGAATTTTTGGCATTTCAATCTCGGCTTGCGGGGAACCATAATTATTTTCCAAATTGTCAGAGTTACTCACATATTCCCACTTCGTAGAGCCCCATTCATCCTTATCTAGTGCTTGAGCAAACGTTGAAGCCCTCCTAGGAACTCGGGTTTTTTCTCCGTTGTAAAAGTATTTTGTACCACTCTTACCACCTGGAGTGAGATGGCCTCCATCTGCTTCATGATGAGGCCGTGAATTCCTTAGCAAGCGAAAGAGAAATAGTAGAAAACAGATGGTAGATATCGCAGCAGATACAATGAAGATTCCCTTGAAGCTGCGGAGGCTCAAGCTTTCGACATTATTATTAGTTGCCGAAGTTGAACACTCAGGTGAGGGGGCAAACCACTTTTCTTCCAAAATTGTTATGTTCCCCTCCTCCGATAGGCATAGAATCTCTCTAGAAAAATCAGCAGCAAAAGGAGAGCCTTTTTGGAATGCCTGCAGGTGCAGCAAATATCATAATATTTAGTAATAAACTAACGTTCAAAGAAATGGCTACACCGTGTTTCAAGTCTTTAAAAAGGTTCCTGACATCATAATGCAAAGAAAATAGAATTGCATGAGTGCATATTAATACTTACAAAGCCGAGCCCTCCAAATCTGTATGTGGCTTTTGTGCCGGTGTAACTTTTACAATGTTGATTGAGGAAAAGTCTCTCATATGGGAGTTCAAGAAAAGCCGCAGCTATGCTGTTCCTTTCAAATTCAGTTGTGTAATCATTTTCAGGGTTAAAGACCTTGATTTTATCGTGATCAAATCCAAGAACATCCCTGACGTACTCCTGGACGAAAGATTCATTATTACAACCAACATTTAACTTGTCGTTCTTTAGTTTCTCAAACTGTGAAAAATTCGGTTTCATTCGTTGCACGGTGAGCATTGAAGTCAAACTGGCAGTGTAGCTTGAGGTTAAGATAAAGACAACACAAAGCCACGCTACCACTACAACTCGAGTGAAGTTGCTATAAAGTCTCTCCCCTGCAAAATGTAACAGTGAGCTTCAGATTAAGGTTACTGACAGAGAATGTGCCATGAAAGAGTCTTGGATATATATGCCATATGTAACTTGTGAAACTGAATACTTACTCTGAGCAAAGAATAGAGATGAAAATGTGAACCAAAGCGCGGTCCCGAACTGATACTTCCGAGGGCCTCTAAATTCTGGATTCGTTTGGTGCTCCAGAAACCAAATTATAAGCATTGTGTAGATGAATAAAGCACTGCTCACCATCCACATCTTTAAGTTAAAAGGCTTCAAGAAAATCCATGTTGTATCTTCAGTCTCAAGTGGAACTATCATGGACAATCCTGACTCTGCATAAGGTTGAGTGAAGTCTACGTATTCTGCTCTTTCAGCTAATATGGTTATATCTCCAATGGCAGCATCATAAGTCTTCCGAGTAACAAGTGGCACAAAAGTCAAACAATGGCACTCAGTACAAAAATAAAGTTGAAAAAACAGCTGATAGAACGAGACAGGAGCAAAATAATGGCAAAATCATACAACTCCTCAGATGGGCCTCAATGGACTAGTCAAAGTTTGTCTAGTTAAACTATGAGAAAAGTCTGAAGTATCTCATAGAAATGCATGGTGGAGAAATTTCAATTTCTTATCAGAAACAATGCTATATGAATTTATTCTTGGTTTTGAGTAGCAGCCAATTGTGACTCTGTGTCATCTCTTCTATTCGGATAAGAATTTATTGTCGGCAAATTAAGGATATTTGTATATTCTATCTATAATATATAATAATAAATCAGAAACAATTCCAATTAAAATATTAGAATAACATATGGATTTCTGATCAGAATGGGCTCATATTACTTAAATGCTATATGAAAAACTTTTTTTTTTATATCATCACCATAATTAAATCTTATCATTAATGTTTTTTTTTTTTTTTTTATCATCTTTAACAGCGTCTACTGGCAATAGCGTGGCATTACTAGTTGTTCTATAAGGCTATATTGATATGCATGCGTTCATACCGAAAATTAGAGATCACATTTGGATGTTTTGGCAATTGGGGTTTTCTGTACGAAGATTATGGAATCAATATTTATGGATATTATAAAAAAACTAATTAATTCTAAAAATTTAAGTTTTATTAGATATAATTTATATTATTTTTTAACATATTTATCAAATAAAAATTTTTTAAACTTCAAATTTACACATATTAATATTAACTTGTGTTTAAATTTTATCAAATAAATAAAAATGGTAAGATTCAAATTCGTTACTGTTTAGTCATCAAGACTCTAATACTTTATTAAAAAACCAATTTAACCAAAATATTTAAATTTTTTAAATAATATTTCAAAATATAATTTAATTTATTCTTTAATAAATATCTACAAGCAAGGTTAAAGAGTCGATTCTTTGATAAATATCTACAAGCAAAGTTAAAGAGTCGTTACCTTGTTGTAGACACCTTCGATCATATCACCATACTGCCCATCAAACTCGAAGAATACGGGTGGTATAGAGTAATTCAATCGTTTCACAACTTCGTCGAAGAGGTCAACGCAAAAACCTACTGGCCGCTTCTCGCCAATTCGAAATGTCACAAACTTATCGAACGAGGTTCTTCGAGGGACTATTATTCGCAATGGCTTTGCTTCAGAAGGCATTGCCCATCCTTTTGGGTCTCGGCCGTTGAGATCCCCAGGCCAAATCACTGGACCGGACAACCCTCCCGAGGTTTTACCACCATCACTGTTTCTGCACCTTCCTTTGCCTTGTTCCACGTAG
>Ga0325403_1002049_pt1 | contig 17526 bp, 6 predicted proteins | sample PopdelMetagenome_19_FD_205665 | JGI IMG/M metagenome (GOLD analysis project Ga0325403, IMG submission 205665) | Populus deltoides microbial communities from Bellville, Georgia, United States - Xylem-PdKOR-R4 | ecosystem: Host-associated > Plants > Phyllosphere > Stem > Wood/Secondary xylem...
TGATAAAATAGTCAATTATAAAAGATAAAACTATGGTTTATAAAACTACTAAATACTAATTAATTATCATAAATACCTCTAGCTTTTGGGGTTCCATTTCCATATACCTCAACCATGTACTTTGCGAGGGTTTCTTGGAGGCGAGCCAAAAATGAGAGATTGAATCTAAGCTGTTGATATAAAACCATGAGAAAAATCCAATGGTGGATAAGAAGTCCAAGTCATCTGTCCATGTCAAAATGATTTTCCTCTCATACCAAAACCAATAATTTGGCGCCATTTTGCAGCTGTCATAACTGAAATTTCCTTCTTGTCACAAGTTAAGTTTGATTCAAGGGGGAGGAAAGAATTGCACTGGACACAAGGTTGTTTTCAAATCAAATGAACCTTAGACAATATGACCATCAGGATTTAGTTATAGCTATACGCGCATTTTATTAGTGCAGGGTTTGTTAAGAAAAGATGCCACGTGTGGCCAGTAGCGAGAATATAGGAAGTTATCTTCATATATAAGATCTGTAACAGAATTGGAGAAGAATAATAATGAACATAATGAATGAATGTTGAGCTGAATTCGTGGAATTCTGCTTCTATCTCTCTCTTCTTCTTCCATTTGCTCATTAACCTGTAAACACCATGAATGGAACTTGGCTACCAGCCATTTCCATCACTAAGTCACCTCTGGATGTTATCCAGATTGGTTCCCAGTCAATCAGACACGCACATTTCTCCTTTTATTTTCATTTTTTATTTTCATTCTTAAAATCTCTAAGCAATTAGGAGGAGGAGGAGGAGTCGAGTCTACTGATGGGTTTGCTATTACCACTGCTGCTTCACTTGTTCGTGCAAAAGATGACAGTGGTTTTGTTAAATGGTATTTACTTGCGTTCCCTCCCCCCCCCACTTTTTTTTGGGGGGTTTTCTTATTTTGTGCTATTAATTTGAGTTTGGAGATTTTCAAGAAATGTAGCTATGATTTGTTTGATTTTTTTTTTAAATCTGGGTTTTTCTATTTTGTGTTTTTTAATTGATTTTGGGGTTTAAAATTATGGGTTCTTTGATTTTTTTTGAAGAAATTGCGTAACCCGGTTGATTTTTGAACAAACTCTGTTTCTGGGTGTTTCTAGTTTTGTGTTCTCGACTTGATTTTGGGGTTTTCAATCATGGTTCTTTGAATTTTTTAAGAAAGAGGGAACCCGGTTGCAAAAATTAAGGAATCAATGAAGTAATTCTTTTTTTTTGTTTTTTTGAATTGATACATGCAGTGAAGTAGGGGTGTTCAAAATAACCGATTAACCGAGAAAACCGAGAAAATCGAAGAAAAATTAACCGAAAAAACCGAACCGAAATGAAAAACTGATTAAACCGATTGTCAAAACCATAAATTTTAACAGGTCCGGTTCGGTTTTGGTTTTGAACCAAAAACCGAAACAAACCGAACCGGACCCATTAAAAACCAAAAATTACACAAATCTCTGAGTCTGAGGTATAAATAGTTAATTGTAACCTAACCCTCCTGTCTCTCACAAAAAGCCGCCGCCCCCCTATCAATTAATCTTTAATTTTCCTTTCCCGGTTTCCCAATCTTCCTCTCAATTAATTCTCAAGCTTCCTTTCTCATTTCCCAAGCTTCCTTTCCAGTGGGTTTTTTCTAATCTTCCTTTCCCATTTCTCAATCTTCCTTTCCAGTGGGTTTGTTGAAAGAGCTTTTAATGCAAAGGTCACATTTTTCAACTTCACATACGAAAATTGATGGCAAAGGGCAATGGAAACCATAATCTTCCTCTTTTTCTTGTTTTTATCTTTCCTCCCTTTTCATTTTTAGCTGTCTTTCTTGTGGTAAGTATTGGTGGTAATGGTTGAGATCGGTGGGACTAATGGCAATGGAAACCATGGAGGAGTTGTTTTGGATATTAAAGATAATTATCCTTCATCTAGCTCCATCAAGAAAGTTTCTGTTTTGAATTTCTATGCCTTTCATGCAAAGGGTGCTGTAAATCCATCTTCTTTTTGTGTCTGTGTTTTCCTTGCCGTATGAAAAATCTGGATGATGGGATTAGGTTTCCAGGTTTTTTGCCAAAAAAACCGGATTTAACCGAACCGGACCGGTTCGGTTTGAACCGGTTTTCAGTTCAGTTCGGTTAATATTTCACAAAATTAATGTAATTCGGTTCGGTTGGTTTTTTTAGTCTAAACCGAACCGAACCGAACCGTGAACACCCCTACAGTGAAGAGTGCAAGAAGGATATGCCAGTGGCTTTATAAGTTTCCAAGGCCGTAGTCTTGATGTTAAAATCAAGATGAATTCTGGTTAGTTCAGTTCCTTAATGTAGTCTTGATACTAAGAGGCACTAATTTTGTTCTGCTATCTGATTAATCAACTGATTGTTTGTTAAGATTTGGGGATTGTGAATTAGTGATTTGGTTTGTAGAAAGACAGCAACCTTGACAGAGCTGAAAGCGAAGAAAGAGGAGAAGGGCAAGGATCAAAATGCACTGAAACGACCTCCCATTACTTTCTTTCTCCTCGTGTAATGCACTGAAATGAAAATTCACTGAAACGACCTCCCATTACTTTCTTTCTCCTCATGTAATGCACTGAAACGAAAATGCACTGAAACGACCTCCCATTACTTTCTTTCTCCTCATGTAATGCCCTTTGTTGCTTGTTTGTGTGGTGTAATATAATGTGATGATAATGTGTGAATATGGGGAGGGGGGTTTGTATTGATATGTGTTGTTCTTTAATTAGGGGTGATCTTAGGAAAGAGTATAAGGAAGGCAACCCGCACTCTAAGGATGTTAAGAAGATAAATGAAACGTAATAGTTTTGTCATTTTCAATTTTATTATGTTGTTCAGGTTGATATACTAATAATTATAAGGGTTGATCTTAGGAAAGAGTACAGTAATGCTAATGCTGCATTTGATGAAATTAAGATGGAAATAAATTACCGATGAAGTGAGTGTTGGTTTATCTCTCTCTGTTTTTTTTTAAATCATTGATGGACACTTATAAGCTATTGAATGATGAGAGTGGTCTGTAACTGTTATGTTTTGATTTCGATTTGTTTCAGGAGAAGAAGCCTTATGTGGATAAGGCTGTTGAGCTTAAGGCAGGGTATGCTGAAAATAAGGATGTGAGTTCAGAATATCTCCTCAATTTATTGATTTAATGAGAATGTTGTTATGAGATTTAGAACCTTCAAGTTGAATCCTTTAATAAGTTTCGGGATTGTGCCTGAAATCTGATACGTTTAAAATCTCTTGAAAGTTGTTTGTCCTGTTGTTTAAAATCCTTGAGAGAAACCCACTAAGCTGATTTGATTTGAGCTCCACTGAGGATATTACATCTGGCAATTTGATCTCTAAAATATCAAACTTCAATTGGTTATGTGACAGCTTGAGCTTTTACAAACTAGACATGTTGGTGAAGAAACCACTAATGCTATCCATTAGAAAGTTATCAGATAGGTCTCAAGAGCTCAAAGAATCTGGTCTTGTAAATTTTGAAAGGTTTTCTTTGAGTTTACAGGTAGCTAGATGAACACCTGAAAGTTCTTTATCTTTGATCCAATCAAGAACTGACCCTAAACTGAGGTTGTTGTAAGTCAGGTCTTTTGATAATAGACGAGGAAGACCCCTACCTTGAATAACTGGCAAAGGATTTGAGAGTTCATTTCTGGATAAGTTAAGGTGCCACAGGTTTTGTAAGTTTGAAATGAATGAAAGAATTTGATTTATAAGACCATTAGAACTCAAAGAAGTGTAAGAGATTCTTGATCTGCAGCTTCTCAGCCCTTCTCCTCTCTCTTTTTCAATTGAGTTTTGGGCTTGCTTTTGTGAGACATCTCGTTGCTGGTGTGGCTTTTTTTTCTCTGATTCGCAGGTCATTCATTCCTGGATTGGTGCACTGTAATGATTGCCTATGAAAAGGGCTTCAATTTGGCAAGTTGTTCATATTATAATTTGTGTCGAGGGAAGTGCTGATTGAGCATCCTATTCATCTGGGACCGGTTTCCTAGGGCCTGGCCATTCCATCTTCTCTGTGGGTTGGTGGCTAGGTATGGTCTTCATGCAGCCAGGTTTGGTAAAGCCTTATTTTCAGTTTCATTTGATTTGCTTTTTTTATTTATTTCCCGCACCCCCTTACCACTCCATTTCACTTCGTTTTAGGATGGGCTGCCATGTTTGCTTTGGCTATCATAGCTGCCCTGATTAGCTTCTTTCCCATCGTGTCAAGTTGTCTAATTTTTTTATTTAAGAGAGTAACGAATGGTTAGTTGTTTTTCCCCCCCTGAAAAGCGTGGTTGTGTGCTCTCTCGGTTTCTTTCTTGCATTTGTTTTTTGGTTGTTTTCTCTATGCTGTTCTTGGCTTTGGTTCTTTTTTTTCTTTTTTTTTCTCTTGGCAACATCTGTTCATTGTTAATTTTTTATTTCAATTGTGAGGATGGCTGTGAAAATTGGTTTTGTTAATCTTTGTTGAATGTTTTTGGGCGGTGGCTGTATCGGTTGTTTTGATCTATTTGCTCTGTATCCATTTTGGCTTTTGGTTATTTTTTGCTCTTGCAATCCCTATTTGGTGTTTTTTCTTTGGGTTTTTTATTGATTTGATAGGTTAACCAGAAGATTTGACATCTTATACGTTGATTTTTTTTGGTTTTGGGTTTTGTTTGCCATGTAGGGCCTCTTCTCCTGCGTTTCCAGCTTTGTTGGGTGAGCTCATGTGGTTTTATTTTACTGGTAAGGCCAACCATTGAGGTCCTTTTCGGCTTTTTTTTTTCCTTTAAAGATTAGTGCATTCATGAGTTGTTTTGTGTTGTTTTATGATGTTGTTCCTTTGTGGATGTTCTAGACTTCAAGTTTGTTGCTCTTGGTTGTGGCTGGCTGGGTGCTGAAAAAATTTACTTTGGTTGTTTTTGCGTTCATAAGTTGCTTCATGTTGCGTGTTGATGCATGTTTAAAGATTCAATTTTTTTTTTACTTTAATTGTGGCTACTTGAATGCTAATGAGGTTTCCTAGAAAATTTTGATTATGCTTTAAAGATGATTCACTAGATGTTCAACACTTCCAAGGCTACATGTTTCATAAAGGATGATGCACAAAGGAGTAAAAAGAATTCATAGGTTGCTAAATGTTTAGGATTTGGTTTTTTAAAAATTAGTTGTGCTGACTTTTCTTTGGTATAGTGTTGTTTTCTTTTCTTTTGTTCTACTCTTCTTTCCTCTTCCCTCACCTTTGTTTTCTAATTTTTATTGTGGAACATCTATCACTTGCCCTATTGTTTTGATGTCAACTCTGCTAGGATCACGCCCATTCTTTCAAGGATCTAACGGTAAATCTCACTTTTTTTCTTTCGCTTACACATGTTCTTAGCTTCTCATAATTGTTACTTTAAGTACCCCCCCCTCCTTTACTCAATCCTTATCCATCTTTCTTTTAAGTTTGCTTCTACATAGTTGTTATGCTCCCAACCTCCATTTTTACTCCGGAAGCAGTTCCTTTTGTGTTTTTTTTTGCTGCTGCAGTTGTTTTCTCTTATACATTGTGCTTGCACTCTTTTACCCTTTTTGTTTTTTGTCCAACATTTCGTTTCATTTCGCTGGCTCAGCATCCTATTCATCACTAGATTTGTGACTTTGCAAGGTGCTGTTTATGTTGGTGCTCTGTTAGCGATCTCGGCCCTATAATCGGCCCTATAATCAAGTTTTTAAGAGGCCTTTATTTTTCTTAGTCTCAATGAATACGTCAAATGTATGGAAGATTAATATTCTAAAATATTTTTTTTAGTTTGTGTTAATCTACTTAACACGTGGATAATTGCCTACTTAGCTACAAAATGAAATAATCTTAGCCCTGTTTGTTTGCTGGAAATTAGTTTTTTTTTTTTAAAGTAAATTCCGGGAAAGTGAATTATTTTTCGATGTTTGATAGTGTAATGGAAAATAAGTTGGAAAACACTTTCCAGTGTTTGGTTATGTCATGGAAAATGAGTTCGAAAATAACTTATTAATGTTTTATTTTTTTCAAGTTTATTAAAATAATGAGAAACAAATCTTACAAATTAAAAAGTTGAATGAGAATGAAATTAAAAAAAATATAATTTCATAAATTATCTCAAATAAAATAAATAATAATAAAAAAATAGAGATCAAATCTAAAAAATAAAAAAATTAAAAGATGAAGAAATTAAAATAATAATAATTAACATTTTATAAATTATTTCAAATAAAATAAGTAACAGTCAAAAGAATGAGGACCAAATTTGATAGATAAAAAATTTCAATTAAAAAATGATAAGGGAAAAACAAATAACAATTATAAAAATGAGGATCAAAGTTAATATAAAAATTAAATTCTAATGGATAAAATTAAAAAATAAATATTCACAACAATATATAGCAATAAAAAGTTTGAGGATCATATTTGATATAATAAGCAAATAATATGGCATTTTTAAATTGTACCATAATTGTATCATAATTGGGTTGTTAAGATTTAGTGGGTTGTTTAAAGTATTATAATTGTATATAAAGTTGATGATTTTAAAATAAATAATACTGCATGGACAAATGCAATTATTTTTAATATTAGAGTAATGATTGAAAGAATGCAACAATTTTCTATATAACATTGAAAGAATATTGCAACAATGTGATAGATGTGGACATTGATAGACAATGCAATTGTATCTTATTATCTTTAGATTGCTATTGATTTTATCATTGATAATAAAAAATAGTCTAAACTTTGATAGTGTCCGTCAAAATCTTGGGGGCATGTGATAGTGTCCGTCAAAATAGTCTAAACATTCGTAGACTATCACATGTCAAAACTTTGTTAACATAATAGTAAAAAAGATAATAAGATATTATGATTGATTTGGTTGCTTTTGATATAATATGTCTAAAGAATCAATTCTAATTATTGCTGCTTTCATTATTTTGAATTCTTTAATTGGTTCTCTCTCCTCTCCATACTACAAAGTAACGGAATAACTTAAACCCCAACTTACCTGTACACGTCTACCCTCTATCTTATAGAGGCAAATGGGATATGAGAAATCTTGGGCCACTCAGAGCCATTCTCCTTTCTACAATTTTCTGATAGATGTGGACATTCCCAAATCCGCAATTTCTTTAATTTGGAGAGGCGTTGAATGGCTGTTGAACTTGGCATATACTTGAGATTCTTGCAGTTATAAATCACAAGAGATTGAAGAGAAGAAAGGTTGCCCAACCATTCTGGCAATGCTTCCTCAAACTCCTCCCCCTCGAAACGACTTATATCCAATCGCTCGAGGGCAGTGAGGTGTTGAAGTTGGTGTGGTACACTCTTCAGTTTATCCCACCCACCTATCTCTAGGGATTTGAGGGACCCACTCAAGTTGAGGTGTTGGATTGAGTTTAAAACTCCTGCAGGAAAAGCCTCCATCTCCTCTGAGAAACCACCGATGCTCAATCGCTCCAGTTGGGTGAGGCCGCCTAACCAATCATCCTCTGGGATATCTCTCAAACTGGGACACGTGGTGATTGATAAATCAACAAGAGAATGCAATTGTCGTAAACCATGCCAATCAATACTGATGAGCTTATCACAACCTCTAATATCTAAACTTTGTAGCGAAGACAATTCTTGTAAACCACTGAAATGGATAAGCTCACTACAATCAATTACTGTTAATTCCTCTAAAGATGCGCAACATTGTAGTCCGCTTGGAAGAGCTCCCAATTTACATCCCCAAATTTCCAATTCCTTCAAAGAATATTTCAATTCTTGAAAATCACCAGGAATTGACATCAACTCACGGCAGCCTTGTATACACAATTGCACCAGAGCTGTGCAGTGTTGTACGCTTGGAATGGATGCCAGCTTTGGACACCACCATATACTTAAAACTCGAAGAGACTTGAAGCCATCAAACTCACCAGAAAAATATCTCAGCTCATCACATCCGAAAATTTCAAATTCTACAAGAGATGAAAGACGACATCTCGGAATGCTTTCCAACTTTCCACACTTCCAAATGCTCAACTTTTCAAGACGAGAAAATACTGCAACAGCTTCTCCACCTGGTACCACCCATTCTTCAAGACCATCCATTTTGGACAAAGTGAGTTCTTTTAGTGCTGGAAACAGTACTGCAGCACCGCCACTGCTACTATAGAACTCATTGCCTATACATTTCACATTAGGCATTCTCCTCATCTCTAGAATCTTAAGGCGAGGAAGACATCCAAGTGTTGGGAGTTGCCTCAACTTGCTGCAGCCATTCAATCTCAACACCGTCAGATTATTGAGTTGCAATATCCATGATGAGAAATATTCACCACCGTAACCCTCAATTGTCAAGCTTCTTATGTCTAGGTGAGGCTGCAGGCCTTCCAGCACATACTCGTTGTTACCATTGCTGTTACCTTCATCATCACTCCATTCAAGCACCAATTCGTTCATTATTTTTTCACGCAGTTTTGCCTTTTCAGCTTCTTCTTTGTCTCTCACTTGCTCAAGCTTGCATATCTTCAATGCTCCTCTTAGTTCATTCAAACATCCCAGCTCTTCAACCATATGATCTGGACCCACAGAAAATAAAGGCAGAGTTTGAAGGCGTGTTAACAGTCTCACCTCAGCTGGCACTAGTGTTGGATCATCAAAATGAAGATGTCTCAAGCTGACTAAATTCCTCATTTTCTTGGGAAGCTTTTCTAGTGACTTGCAATCAGTGAATCTTAATGTTTCCAAATGGTAGAGCTTGGTGATGGATTCCGGCAATGCTCTGATAGCAGTATCCGAGACATCAAGATATCTCAAATGTCTCAGCTTGCAAATTGAATCTGGTAACTCAGTGATATTAGACTCCTGCAATTTGAGAGTTCTCAACCTTTTGAATTTCCAAGACCCACTGACTACATCAACCATTGAGAAAACAGTTCGCAATTTTCTAGCATCAACCGCTGAAAATACTGCCTCAACATCCCCACGAGATTTGAGATTTAGATGACGAATATGAGATGCGCCATCAGCCGAATCCTCCTCCAGATTTAACACTTCTGATTTTGAGACCTGCAATGCAAGATCATGCACAAGATCATGCATCTTGCAACTTGTTACGATCTCACACTCATTCCTTTCGACATCTTGGAAAAAGGAATTTGCAAGCAAGTCATTGAAACACTTATCGCCTTCGTCTTCCATCCTCCCATTTGATGGCCTGAGAAAACCTTCAGCCATCCAAAGTTGAATTAGCTCTTCCCTTCCTATTTCAAAATCTTTAGGAAAAATAGAACAGTATGCAAAACATTTTTTCAATGTTGGCGATGACAAGTAATCGAAACTGAGTCTCAATATGCGCAAAGCTTTATCTCCATCCTGAGAATCCCAAATTCTACTATTTAGAATTGACCGCCACTCCTGTGCCTGCTTTCCGTGAAGAGTTCCTCCCAAAACTTTAGCAAGTAATGGAATCCCTCCACATTTCTTTGCAATCTGTTTTCCAATAGACTCCAAGTCTGAAGTTATTGTTTCTCGTCCACCCCTGCTCACCTTTTGCTTGATAATGGACCAACATTGATCAGCTGATAGTCTCCCTGGCTCGTGCTGAATCCCAGGAGAAGTCTCCATCATGCCTGCTACTTTCTTACTGCGGGTTGTAACAACAACAGCATTCCCATTCTTGCTGTTAATTTTTAACAGTTGCTCCTTCAAATCATCCCACTTACCATGGTCTTCATTCCACACGTCATCGAGAACAAGAAAAAATGTCTTATTTTCCAGCTCTTTCTTGAGGTTTTGAAGAATTGCATCAAGACTGTTCAACCCACCCGTAGTTTTGTCAATCATTTGCAACATTGCTCCTAAAATCTTCACTTGATTAAAATAATTAGAAACACAAACCCAAATTGTTAAATCAAAGTGTTTTCTCTCCCTCACTACTGCACAAACTTTTTTTGCTACAGTAGTCTTCCCAAGGCCAGCCATCCCCACTATAGGGACAACCGAAAGGACATGTTGGTGTTTGGTCAAGCTAGTCAGCATATCCATAACTATAGAAACATCATTCTCCCTTCCTACAATTTCTGAGCTGTCAAGGTAGGAATCTGTCTGTCGATCTTGATCCCAGCTAACTTCTTGAGCTCTATCTACATGTATAGATGTGAATTGAAATACAGCTGCATCTTTTCGAATTTCATCCAGTGCTCCATTGATCTCCTTAACTTTTTGACCCATATTCAGACGGAATGCGACAGGGTTGTGGAGTGAAAAGCAGTCACGTACCTTTCCTTTCTTTTGGTCTTTTCGGAGAATCTCATAAGCAAACTCGTCTAGAACATCTTCAGCATCGTAAGCTACATCTTGAAGTTTCTCCAGCCAACCCTTCACCGAATCGTCTGTGACTGACCTTCTTGCTGCATCTTGGAGCACATCTCTGATCATGATCAAGGACTGCTTGAGCTTTCGCAGCTGTCCCTCCAATCCCCAAGCAAGTCTGATCCCTTCAGCAGCTATGGAACTGACCCTTGTCAAAGTCTCCTCCATGGTAAACGTAAGAAGAAGCTCTACTGCCATATTCTCTTGTTTTCTCTGGGAAATCGAAGAAGAAAAATCGAGCAAAAGAGAGATAAAAATGGTCTGAAAGTTTTGAAATAGAGACGAAGATGCTGTTTGAAATGAAGTGCGTTTTGCGATGGGGAGATGCATACAACTTGAAAGCAGAGGTCCCTGCCTCACTGTATTAATTGATTGATGGCAGCTGGCAGCATCTTCCACGATCCACTACGGTCAAACTTGGCACGCTGAAGCCAAGACAAGGACATTAAAAGAATAATTTAGAAGTCTTCTTCCAGTCTTTCTTGCGTTCTTTCTTTCTTTCTTTTTCTTTTTTTATGCAGCGAGTTGTTAAGGACATGATTTTTTAAAAAAAAAAACATATTTAATTGCATTTCCTAATCTTACGTACAACAGTTTTCTGCAAAGTCTTTCTTTATATAAACATATATTTGAGTTATAAAGTATTCTAATGGGACAAAAAAATTGGCAGACAAGAGAGTGGTTAAATAATGTAATTAGGTTAAATATTCAGCAGAATCCTGCTTGGAAAATATGTGGTTTCATACTTGTGAATCAAGCACGTGTGTTTGTAATGCTGATATCCTCTAAATACTGCTTACAGTTGTACATGGCACCTGTCACACATCCAGACAGATACGGTGAAAGCAGTGTTTTCTTTTCCAGCTTTTTCTTAAGGTTCTCCATAATTGCATTTAGGTTGCTCAACCTACTTGTTGTTTCATCAAAATTTTGCAACATCTCTCCTAAAATCCTCCCTTTACTAAAATCATTAGAGACACAAACCCATAGAGTCACATCAAAAAGCTTTTTCTCCCTCGCTAATTGATAAATTTTCTTTGCTATGGTAGTCTTTCCAAGACCTGCCATCCTCACAATAGGGACAACAGACAGAACTTGTTGACCGATCGAGCCAATCAGCAATTCCATGATTTTAGAGACATCATTGTCTCTTCCTACTACAACTTCTGAGCTTTCAAGCAAGTAATCTGTCTCTCGGTCTATATCCCGGATAACTTCAGGAGCACTCTCTACATGTTGAGATGCAATTCCCAGCCCAAAGCGAGTTGCAAGTTTCTGAATCTCATCCAGTGATCCATTGATCTCCTTAACTTTTTGACCCATATTCAGACGGAATGCAACAGGGTTGTGCAGTGAAAAGCAGTCACGTACCTTTCCCTTCTTTTGGTCTTTTCGGAGAATCTCATAAGCAAACTCGTCTAGATTATCTTCAGCATCGTAAGCTACATCTTGTAGCTTCTCCAGCCAAAGCTTCGCAGACTTGTCTGTTACGGGCCTTCTGGCTGCATCTTGGAGCACAGCTTGGATCATGGTCAATGACTCTTCGAGCTTTAGCAGATGCCCCTCCAATCCCCAGGCAAGTCCGATCCCTTCAGCAGCTATGGAACTGACCCTTGTCAAAGTCTCCTCCATGGCAAACGTAAGAAAAAGCTCTGCTGCCATGTTCTCTTGTTTTCTTTGGGAAATCAAGGAAGAAAGATTGAGCAAAAGAGAGAGAAGAGGTCTGAAAGTCGTGAAATATAGATGAAATGAAGTGCGTTTTGGAATGGGGAGATGCATTCAGCTTGAAAGCAGAGGGTCCCTCCCTCACTGTATTAATTGATTGATTGCAGCTGGCAGCATCTTCCACGAACCACTGCTGTCAAATTAGTCATGCAAAGGCGAAGAACATGACCCTACCTTCTTATCTTGAGTGTCCAAATCCATCTTAGCCTGTAGACAACTTGAAAGCAGAGGGTCCCTCCCTCTCCCTATATTCTCTTGACACGCACAATGAATCTAAGAAAGTAGTGTCAGTACGTAGACTTCGGTTGTGTATGAAATTAGGATTGAAACTATATTTTAAAATTTTCGAATTTTTTTATTTTAAATTAAATTTTATTATATTTTTATATAATTTTAATATATTAATATTAAAAATAACTTTTAAAAATATAAAAAATATTTTAAATCATAACTTCTATCGTATTTCCATAATCTATTATCCCGGCGGTTGTTTTCTAGGATTTTACTTTTTGAATTTCCCCTCTAAAATCTGGAATTTTCTGCTATTTTTTTTTTAAATTTCCTGTAAATATTGACGATTCAATGGATGCTATTTTTCTGGTTTGTAAATATTGACGATGCAATGGAATTTTCTGCTACTTTTTCTACTTTTATTGCTTTTTTTTTCCCGTAGTTTTCAAGTATCTTAATACTAACTTAAAAAAAATTAGAGGATTGTTATTATAATTGATTTAATAACTAAAAAGTCCTTATAATTTAATGTTATAACTTTATCACCAAATTATGAAAAACAAAATCCCCTAATTTTTCTCTTTTTTCCATAACTCATCTTCATCTTCATCTTCTCTTCTTCTATCTTCTCCCCTCTAATTCCTAGCCTCCAAGCCATAGTAGAAAAAGAAATTTCAGAAAGTCCAGTCAACCCTATGGAACCCAAAAATTTTAACAATAAAAACTTGTTGTATATCATTTTTATTTTATTTTTACATAAAAAGGTAAAATAAATTTGAAATAAATGATAATAAAAATAAATAGGTCTTTATATATTTATTTTCCAATAAAAAGTTAATAAATAAAATGAAATATTTAAGATATTTTATTATAAATATAATGTTTCATAAATAAAAATTAACCAATAAAAAAACAACATGTTGCATTTTCCAAAGATATGAATCCTCCTATAAATCTTGAAAAAAAGAGGGTCTCACTTTAGATATAGAGAGGAATATAATTCTTTTAGGGATAAAATCTTTTCCTTAAAACAAGCTATTTAAGCAATAAATCTCTCTTAAAAACTCTATTTGATTAAGGTTAAATGTTCAATAAAAAAATTTTAATAGCACTTTGAAGACAAATCAAAATATTTCTTAAAATATTAAATCATCAAATTTCACTTGGCAACATACGTCTAAATTCATATTTTTGTAAATCACAAATCTTAGTTTAATTTCATAAAAAAATCAAATCACTATAAATCAAATTTTAAAAAAGAATAAGATAATTATTTTATATTTTATAAAAATATTTTATATAAAAATTGTATTCTGTCATAAATTTTAATAAAATTAAATATTTATACACATATTCTTACTTAATCTTCAATACTCAAATTTATGTTTACAAATCCTTACAAGGAAGATTGATAAAAAAAAATTCTCAATCAAATCTATATTTAAAAACCTCAATTCATCCACTTCGCTCTTGGAAAAAAAAAAGGAAAAAAAGGAGACACAAAGACAGAAAAAAAAGGAGGGGGGAGAAAGAATGAAAAACCGAGAGAGAGGAAGAAGAAAAAAAATAGAGGAAAAGACACGTAGTTGGGCCGGGTTCGGCCCAGCCCATGCATTTGGGCCGGGTCTGGCCCATTTCAAAAAAAATTAAAGAAAAAAAATATTTTTCAATATTTATAATTTCCCCGTGTGTATTGTTTTACGCTGTTTTGTTTAATCTCAGTCTATTTTTTTTGTCATTTCTAAAAAATACGAATCCGGTATTAAAATACCTGGTTTTCGTCAAAACTTCCAAAAATACAAAAAAAAATTTAAAAAGAGAAAAATATTTTTGTGCATTCGGCCAAGTGTCTCAAAGCTAAAAAATTATATTGTGTTTTTCATACACCAAAAAACAATGTTTTAGCATGTATTTTGGTTTTAATAACCAATTTATTAAAGTCAATAGAACATTGGCCAAAATATCAAAAACAAAAACAAAATATTTTGTGTTGTTTTAGTATCAGGGATTATGAATTTATACGTAAAATATATTCCCAATATTAAAAAAGTATTTTCTTTTGACAATATAGAACAATTAGGGATTTACCCATTAAGATAAAAACCTCCTTACCGAGAAGGTCTTTTCTTAAATCTTAGACAGACAGGACCAATAATTAGAAACCACAACAAGACCTTCGATTTTATCAGACAATAAAACAATGCAGTTTACCTTAGATAGAGCGTATTTGGGGTGCTAATACCTTCCCTTTATGCAATCAGTCTTCGTATCCCATCTCTGATACCAGTTAGGGTTTCTAATGACCAGAATACTAGGTGGCGACTCCCATTCAAATTTTCCACTAATAAGAGATAAGAATTCCTTGTCTCTCCATATTTGCTAGATAGACCCGATACATGTTTCCTTGAGGGTGGACGATCGTCGCGACGCCACACATGTGCAATATAAAAAAAAATAGAAAAAAGTGACTAAAAAACAAAGAGCAAAACAAATTTATAGACTACCACTCAGGATTTTGAAGACCTGAAATATATATTGGTGAAACGGTGTATCGTAGCTAGGTAAATTGATCTGCTATTCTTTCTGCTTCATAATCTTTTTAAGCCTTACTCTGAAGGAACACATTTGTTTTGTTATGCTCCAACTGCTCTAAGTACTTTAGGATGATTAATATAATTTATAGATATTAATTTGAAAAGCAGAAATTTATGGAAAAACAATGTTTTTATTTTTGTATTAAAAATTGTTTTTAAAATCATTTTATTTGAAAAACCACGCTTCTTCTAATAAAAAAAGAAATATTTTTATTAAAAAAAATATATAAATAAAGAATGAAAGTTTTGATTAAAGAGATATATATTTTCCCTTTTAATTTAAATAATTAAAAATTCTTGAGTACTTATTTAAATCACCAATTTTTTTATTTATTAAAACAACTATGTTGCTAATTAAAAAAAAATATATATATATATATATATATATATATATGTTTTTGTCAAAACAAATAATAAATAATAAAAGAGAATTTTGACTTTTTTATGTAAAATTAATTTATCATTTTTTTTACAAATACTTATTTTAATTATCTTAAAATTAAATACCAATAAATTTTCAAAAAAGACATCGTGACGCAATAACAGAGGAAAAAGACATCGTCAAGCTGTGACTGCGTGCAAAGCTTGAAGATACAGAGGAAGTCACAGTAAATAACCTGTTCTAATATTGCCTTGCCCTGTACCTGCCAATACATACACGTATACATACACTACACTACTGTGTGGAAAAGCAAAGATTCTTCATTGCTTCCCTTAGTGGATGACATCTTTTCTCTTTTCTTCCCTTCCCTTCCCTTGTATCCACTCCCTGTCTAATGTTATTTTTTTAAAAAAACAAAAAATTTGTAAGTCTTCTTCCAAGTCTTTCTTTCTTTCTTTATTTGATGCAGCGAGTTGTTAAAGAGATGATTTAAAAAAACAAACATATTTAATTGCATTTCCTAATCTTACGTACAGTCTTCTGCCAAGTCTTTCTTTATATATACATATATTTGAGTTGAAGTATTCTATTGGCCGGCCGGTTGCTTTCTAGGAGTCTACTTTTTCAATCAATGTGATGAGATTTGTCATGTGATTTAGTATTAGTGGAGTATGAAGTCATACACTCACTACTTGTTCAAAGGCCCTCAATTATATTTCTCAAATGGGAAAAAAAAATTACCAGTTAACATCGTGATTTTGATGGCTGGTCCCAGAAGAACTAAAGTAGACTCTTTACCCTTTTCATTACAAGATAGCAATTCACTGTATCCATGAAAAGGACATTTTATTTTTCAGCGAACTTCCTAGCCATATATCAATCAATCATGCATAACACCATGGCTTTCATTTTATATATTTCACCATATTCTGAACTTGATTTGCAGCATCAACTAAATTTATTGATCATATTGACAACATTCCATGGAACGTTAAACCGACGCCATCATGTGTCCGGAAGGCTTGAAGGAAATGTGTTCAGGAAAAAGGAAACGAAAATAACAGAGAATAGAAATGGGAGACAATCTTCGGTCTTCGAGAACGACATCAAAAGGATACAAAATAGATGTGGAAACAGAAAAGTCTGCTAGGTCTGGCAGACAAGAGAGCTAGAGATCTGTGCATCCGATGTGATCACCCCCATCGTCACCCTAAACATTAATTTACAATAATTGGATTAATTATTGATCCATGTCTATTTGAACTTATTTGATTTCATGTAAAAAACACTCAAGGTGGCTGCGTTTTCCTGAATCACGTGAACTAACCCCTGTTTTTAGCTAGGTTCTCTTTGCCAATGGACTTTTCTTCGAGTCTTGTGCTAATACATAGGTAGCACCGCACCCAGATGTGCCTGACCATATTAATTATTTCATTCTCCTTTCCTATGCACCAGTCCTTAACCTCAGTATCCATTTCCATGTGCTGAAGTCTATTCCCTCAATAGTTTACAGAAGTGTTTGCCATGTGATACTGCGAGATGCCCCCTTCCTTTCTGCAATTCTTTGTTTTTTTTTTCTGTCTGGCTAAACGATGGATATTCATGAACATCATTAGAAAACAAAAATAATTACTGAATTTGACATTAATCACCGTGCACCCCAACCTATATCAAAAAACTGATTTCTGATATTCTTAATATGGTCTGCCTAATAATGACTTTGTCTTAGTTGGCTGGTCACAGCTGGCAAGGCTTCACACTAATTATTTGTCTTGTTCTTGTGTGATCTCACCGATTGCTCGGGTCCTTCATTTTAAAAAATTACTTCGTGTCTACTCCCTGTCAAAGTCTTTCTTTATTGTTTTTTTTTGGTTTAATTAAGCAAGTTGACAGGATTTTAAAAAACACAGTTAATTGCATTTTCTTGAATGTTTGTATTTTGGAGTAAGCTAGTCAAACTATTCTTATAGCCAATTAGTCTTTCTTTATATATATATATATATATATCTTTTAAATTATCTACATAGTTTATCTGTGCCTCATCCAAAGCACAATTGCATCAAAAGAGTTGATTTGAGACTTACATAGTTAATTTCAGGATTGAAAAGGTTTTGAGAAAACCACACTTTGTGAGGTGGAGACTGCGTTTATTTATATAGAAAATATATACATGTGTAGCTGGAATACTAAGAAGGAAAGAATCATAACATAAATACAATATATTAC
>Ga0325403_1002051_pt1 | contig 17523 bp, 6 predicted proteins | sample PopdelMetagenome_19_FD_205665 | JGI IMG/M metagenome (GOLD analysis project Ga0325403, IMG submission 205665) | Populus deltoides microbial communities from Bellville, Georgia, United States - Xylem-PdKOR-R4 | ecosystem: Host-associated > Plants > Phyllosphere > Stem > Wood/Secondary xylem...
AGGGTTTGGCAGGGAATGAAGGATTCCAACCGTGAGATTAATTGCTGGCATTATCGGTATTTCCTGAGAATTTACTTATCTTATCATTTATATATTTTTTTTAATTGACGTATTAAATTATTCTTGCCATTTTAGACAAAGCTAATAAAAGATGGCAAAAAGCAATCTCCAACAGAGATCCTTTCCACTCTCTCTCCAGGCCGTCGCCGACATATTATCGCATTGACAAGATTGTCCCTGACCAAAGCTCTTAATTATGTTTTTAATGGGAAATTAACAATGCTTCCTAACCTTTGACACAGACAAGAATCCATTGACGTTTTGTTTTCATAGCAGTAGCCATAGCTACATCTATCCCTAAACTAAGCACACAGAATCTAAATTAGAGAAACGAGTGCTTATTGCAAAAGGATGCCCTAAAGAAAGCTATATATCTACGACCAGATGACAGCCAGCTGGGAGACAGCAAAAACCTTAATTAGTCCGATGACAAAACTGATTCAATAATATCAAGCTGCTGCGTGTCCTTTTACCCCTGTTTTTCCTGGGGCATAAATATATATATATATATATATATATATATATATATATAATTATTTATTTTTTTGTGAAAATATATATAAAAATACAAAAAAAAAAAAAGAGAGAGAGAGAGAGGGAGCAGGCATGCACAAAGCGTGGCTCATATTTTTCTGCATGTAGATGAATGCGATGGAAACTGCTAAACGCGAGCTATTAACATCAAAGGTTATATATCTCGTTGAAAATTGAATGTCGAAATACTCTGATTGTATATGTACTTTAAGAGACCATATCATTCTTTTCAGTGAGCATGTGGTCGTGTTTTTTCAATGGCTGTCTGAGCGAGCGACTGATAATTCTACCACCTTCCATTATTCTAAAATTAATTAATATTTTGATAATTAAGAGCTGCTGCCTTTTCATGTTTCTCTCGAACCAACACCTTAATTTCCTTGTATAAGCACCTCTTCGGCGTCTTCTTCACCTTTCAATTCTTTGGATGCTGATTAGTAAGCATTAATTTTACTATATATTTATATATTTTTTAATTTTTAGATCTGTATATTTATGAATTCATATCTAATTTTTTTTTTATTTAAGAAAACCCCATCTTCTGAAAGCATACTTTGTGGACCCAGATGAGCGAGTAAAACCCTGGCTATCCCAGGCTCTTACAAGAAATACATGTCCTGACTCGAACTCAAGACCTTCTGTATCTCAAACTCTTTATCATCACGCTACGCCCCATAAAAACATTCATATCTAATACAATAACAATAAACCCACTTATAATTTGAATCAACACCTTAAAAGCAAAAACCACCTTCGTTCCTTATCAAAATTAAACTAGATCTACAACATAATGATAAAACCCAATTCTATTCATGATCCGATTTAAGTTTTAAGTTTGTAAATCAATCAAGTTAATTAGTAGTTTAGTGGGTAAAAAAACTGCTTGAATTTTTTCTAAATCTAATCGAATCAACTTAAATTTTTCAAAATCAAACTTGGTTTTGGCTCGTTTGATCAAGGGTATTTAAATCAAATTTATCAATGGGTTTGTTGACATGTTCCACTCTTCTGTTACATGACATGTTCCACTCTTCTGTTACACGTTCATCAGTTCATATGGGTGTGTGTGTGCCCAAATAAATGCACATCCCCTCATCCATAAAATAATGCACCTAATTAATTCAACAAAAAAGGCTGGTCAAGATCCAAGGAGCAAGGAGAAATTTAGGATTTGATCTCGAGGGGCATTTTGTGTGAATAACAAGAAAGAAAAGGTCATAGTAGCAAAATCAGAAAAAGACAGGAGAGGAACCGATCGTATCTTAAACGTACGATGTATTGCAAGTAGTTTGTTTGTTTGTATATATCAAGCCAGAACTCTTCAAGTATCCGCGCGAGTACACTAAAATCACAATCGCCTAATAGTGTGTTAGGTATTACAGTAGCTATTATATTTATAGTTTGAAAAAAAATATTTTATAAAAAATAATTTTAATTAAGGTTGATTTAAAAAAATAGATGTTTGGTTAAAACTATGGTTGAAATTGAGGTTAAAAAAAAGTAATTTAATGTATTTGGTTAAGAGTGCTTTTGAAATTGAGGTTATAAAATAATTTTAAAAAATATATATTAATATTGATCGTTTTTAATTTAAATATTATGGATTTAACTATTGCTATTATATCATGAAATAAATAATACTTTATATAAAATATTTTTTATTGTTCTATCAAACTATTTACAATTTCATCACGTAAGAAATACATACGACAAGGATTGCAGTTTTTTTTGTTTCTTAAGCACGCAACAACATCAAGTAAAATATAATCAGGAATAAAATTAGAATTGCGATCAAATTTTATAAATGTTACGTCATCAAGCGATCTCTGTCTAATTTATGCAGTGTCATTGAATAATATTAAACACTAGTTTTTTTTGAATAAAACACAATTAAAAAATAAAAATAATTTTTATTTTTTATTTTATTGGGTCGGACCTGGTTTAATGCATTTTTAAGTTTTGAACCGGAACCGGTCCGACCAAAACAGTGTAGCCATGCTACACTGTTGGCTACACTGTTCGTGCTAATTAATTAGCATGAAGGGCGCAGGAAGCAACATTTGTCTACTTTTTTTTCTCCTGCGTTTTGGACGCTGAAATGCTATGGGTCCCATGAATAGTAAATTGTTTTTTTCTTTACCAAACGGGATGACGCAACCTTACTACCAAACGCCCTCTAAGAGTTTTTGACTTTATCAGATTCTATTTTTCTTTTTTCACTGGATTAAAGTTACAAATTATTAAAATTAAATATTTAAATAAAAGTCTTAATTAAATATTAAACAGAATTTGTTATATATGATGTTTTTTTTAACTGGATTAGGCTCTCCCAACAATTTCCATCTGAGCACTTCATATAATTCTGAGATTATTTATTAGATTTTGTTTGATTAGGTATAAGAAAAGTAAAGATTAATTAGATGTATTAAATGATTATTAACAAGTATTCTAAGGTATTTACCAGTGGAATCTCTGTAGAAACGAGTTTCACCACGTAAAAATCCAGTGATTATTTATAATTAAAATATCATGCGGGCATTGTTAAATAAAATTACTTTTATTTTTATACTTGGAAAACAAAATAAAATTCTTTAAATTTAAAGAATCGTTTGGTATTATTTATAATTTTAATTTTTAAATTCTGACCTGCAATTAATAATCTATGTACAACAACTCAACTAGCAGGTGTCATCGATAAAAGGGCGAGTTTAAATTAAGATACACGACATAGCGCGTAAGAAACCTCAAAGTTGAAGTAGCAGAGCCCGAGTTGATAGTAAGAGAGAGAGAGAGGACAGGCTGGTAGCATTTGGTAAAAAAAAAAGCTGACACGGACGTTGACTCTTATGTACGGAATGTCTACCTCTTTTGGGCAGAGGCTTATTTATTTTATCAACAAAACAATTCTCCTGCTTTTTTAATTATGGTCTCTCCTTTTGCCCTGAATATTGTTTAATATTTTACTGTTCTCTTTCTCTCATAGCTGTAGAGTAGAGGCCTAGTAGATAAGAGTGAGAGAAGATTGGAGGTAGAGTGTGTAGATCTTGGCATCCTGATCTCTGAAAATTTTCACATTATATTTATGTGTTGTCCTTTAGCAGGCTCAAAGATGTCATCCACGATCCCCCCCTCAGCCCCGGACTGCATCGCCCTTTTGGTTTTTTGGGGAGCTTGGCGGGTTAATATCTCTGCCGAGGTCATAGAGCCAAGTAGACTTGCAGGCCTGGTCAATGAAATGCATGCCATGCTGTCCAGGACTTCTGTGTAAAATTGCTTCAAACACCTCAAATGGGCATCACCAATAAATTAACGAACAAAAGTCTACAACAGCATCGTTATATTTGACACAGATGTTAAGAGAGGAAAAATGTTATTGAACCAGCATCATACATGCAGATTGAGATTCTAAGGAAACAAGAAGCTTCATGTTTTAAATCTAACCATTGATTTCAATTAAAAAAACTAAAATAATAATAAGTTATTTCTATTCGATTGAAGTTTCAAAATCTCTACATTTTCAAACAACTTTCTCAGCATGGGTAAGGAGAGCAAGAGGGCTTCGCTAGGGGCCACAGTTACATTCTCTACAAGTTAAATGCAAGCACCATCTATGAGATTAACCCGCTATCATGTTTTCCTTTTGACATGGTAATTGCGCTTGTCTACCGTATAAGAGTATCCGAATTTCCTATTAAAGGTAACAGAGCACCTTCCTTGCCAGTAAAAAAAATAAAAACAAAAGCATGTGTAACTCTCATGAATGATGAATCTTCCTGCTTTTGGAGTTTCTGGATGCTTGGTTTGGCCACTTCATAAATGCTTCCATTAAGTATAAGCATATATGACAAGAATGCCAACCTTTCATAAAACGCTACCTTTCACCAGTGAGAGGAATTCACAGCTCATCCACGTAAAACAGTGTCATGGTAGAAAAGGTTGCAATAATCACATTACGATAATGGTTGGCCGGAGTAGTGATTTGTTTAACAGAACTTCTACGCATCTGAGACGCTTCTTCTGGCCAGAGTCTTGAGAGGAGAATTTCAGGCAGATCTCATCATCTACAACAATAAGAATGAGATTAATATAGTTTCCAAACAATGTTTGTGTAAATACACGGAGGATCAGAACCATGAGCAGTGATTTTAATAAGTGATAAAAATCAAAGAGTTATGGTCCCACAAATGATAACCAATATCCAATTATGATCCAAACCAAAATGGAATTATGCGAGGAAAAATTCAACAATAAAATTACATGGAGCATATGTAATAACTGCTCTCAGGAGGGGGAACTACACCTGTGTCATTACAAGTTTAAGGTTTCAAACTGGTTGAATAATTAAGATACATAGGTAGTGGAATCAATTTTCTAAGTTCCAGAATTATCAAAGAGATGATACATAGATTAATAAAATCACAAATCCAGTACTTGAGCATCTGCAATGCTCAAGAGATAGCAAGGTTTCAGCATATATAGGCCATTCATGCAAAACACAGAAAGAGATTGGCTGAGTTTGTACAGTACTTCGATCTTGATAACTCAAGGTCATGTCAGTGTACCCAATGAGATGAGAGGAAAAAAAAAAGGAAAAAATAAAAACAAGATGGGATAGAAGAGAAACAAAAGGGGGTGATAATTTTCGTACAGCTATGGAAACCATGTGAAAACTAAGGGTAAAAGGACCACATGAAAAGAAGACAAGGGTCTAACAAGGTATCTTCAACTGTTTGAGCAGTCCCCGGGAAACTTCCACTCTTTTTTGAGTGAGAAATCTTTTTTGAGTGAGAAAAATAAAGTCAGATGGTCCCCAAACCTAACACCTTTCTTTTCTGACATCCAATTTGTGAAGAGAAAGTGAACATGGGAAGGATGAAAGGAAGAAGCCATAAGCTTATTATTTGTGGTCACAAGCCCAAGTGAGACTCCAGGCGATAATAGCAAGACAAGCAATTAACAAGATATGGTGCCTTCAGAAGGAGAATTAGGAGAGTGTTTTATTCTGCAGTATTTTTTAGCGATTGGCTTGCTTTATTTTTAAACCTCACCAATTCTTTTGTCACCGAAACAGGCAATGACCCTAGATTGATAAAAATGCAAGCATCATCACAACTATTAAGTGTAGATCAACATAAAAGCTATCTGTGTTCATTATCAGAACTACTAAGTATTGTCTTCAGTGACCAAGACAGAAAAAGAGCTCTTCCTAAACTATCATGATGTAATATCTGCACTTCAGAGTGCCAAGTTTTAAGAGAGAGAGAGAGAATCCCAGCAATAGGAAAATATCCATAGTAAAACAAGTTAACCAATTTTTATTTCTCTTACATTTTAAAACCAAAAGGTGGATGCATGCACTTAAGCTTCAAACAGGTATAACAACAATACACATGCATTTTTTTTTCTGGTAGACCAAATGACATAGTTTGGGAAGAGGAAAGCAGTAGAAAACAGAAATTACTGCAGAATAATGGCTAAGAATAGGATAAACTGAAGTTGGGACAGGATAATTAGGGTTTAGGGTTCATAAGAAACATCTAGAATCTGAATAGATTGATAAAATAACAAAAACTACTACAAAAGTAATCCTAGCAGCCTATTTATATTAATTTAAGCCTTATATCCTTGTAGGAAAAGGATTCCTGGTCTTAGTCTCCAAGAAAAACTATTTAGCCTATAAAGGAAATACTTTAAAAAGTCACATGCTAATCACATGACCTTAGATTAATTAACCCTAATATCAGAAATATAATAAAATAAATCCTAGAGAAGGCTTCGTCACCATATGATGAAGCATATAATATGTTCATAATTTACTTGATTATGGAAACAAAGAATAGACATAAGATGAAATGTACAAATGCATATTCACATATGGACCATCATGATCCAGTCCAATATTAATATGAATGCTGCAATTGGTGGTCCAGCAAGATACAGTAGTCAGAAGAAAGCAATTCTAGAAGCCACCATACCATTTAACTGCAGCTAAATATGAAGACTCAAAGTAGTGGCACCAAATGAAATAAGGCTCAATCCTCATCTGAGTTGAAACAGAAGATGAAAAAATAAACCAGGGAGATAACGCACAACATATGCAAAAACCATTATTGAACAGGAACACTAATTTCCCAATGCATAACTCACTTTGGTTTGTCCGTTAAGGTTACTGAGGACCTGAGCATACGCTGGCTAATACTGTCAGCAAGCACACCTTTTTCTGAAATTAGAAGGGATTTTTCCTTTACAAAGCTTTGCAGATTTTTTGCTTCATATTCAAGCTGTTCTTGATCTGCATCACAGCAAACACGAGATTCAAGGAATTGCCATTGACGCTTGCTGGAAGAAAAGTTTAGTAGACTAAAAGTCTATATTGATGACCAACCATGTTCCAAGCATCATAGTTTCATAGTCTTCATCGATCATAGGTAGCTTTTATATGTCATTTGTGATTTGGCACATGCAAAGTTTCATGCATTGAGGCTAACCATAACATGTTTTCACTGAAATTTCTCTATGAAGCACAAAAAACTGATAGTAATAGTTTATGGAGGCACCTTGCAACAATTTGCATGCTCTCTGTCCAAAAAATAAGCTACCAATTCACATAATGAATCACACCTTCACAAATTATACATGTCCAAGAACATTAATTGCATTTTGCAAGAACGAGGAAAATTGTATAATATCAGATCAAATGTCTACATATACATCTTTTCTCATGAAGCATTAGTTCCTCTTTGAACTAGGGTTCTAAGTTCTAACACCAAGCTGGGAGTATTGGTGCAATGCATAAACTCAATCTCAATCTACCATCTCCAGCAACAGAAAAGGCCATTATTTTTTGCCCCATTTGATAAGCTATATCAGTCCTCATTGAGAATTGGCAACATAAGACCTTCAAATACGAGGTTCTCAAAACAATAAAATCTCCCAAGTGTCTCCCATTTCAAGTCTAAATCTCGAGCAACCATATATTCCAAAAATTCCTCATGTTCTGAGCAGAGAAACAGAATCAGAAAACAGTGAAAACCCACTTTATTATTCATACCGGTGCACAAATCTAAAACACCAGACCAACGACAAACATGATAAGACAAGTTTCAAACTTACTTCCAGAACATATTGCGCTCATTAAACCAACACAATTAGTAATTCGACTACATTGACAAATCATCAAATTAAAACCCATCATAAATATGCAATTCTCTTAAACTGAAAAATCAACATTTCCTAATTAAAACAACTAAAACAAAAAAAAAAGGGGGGGGGGCCCTTTCTCCAAGATAGTGTGGGCAACATGAAACGAAATAAAAGTAAAAACAACACTTCCTGGAAACATCATCCAAGTTTTCTCCTTCTCGTCATGATTACCACAAGTCCCAGAAATGTCTTTCACTAAAGGAGCAGCCCTTGATCCGGACTTTCATTATAGACTCAAACGGAAACTTTATGCTAGTTTTTGTAGTCTTAGCTCTCTTCCTTAATGCAGTCAGTGCTTCTCGGTTTCCATTCCTCTCTTTATCATTTTCAACCACCTAATAAGAAATAAAACAAGTGATTTTGGAAAGAATTTTTTGCAAAGAGAATTTTTCAAAGGTCTTGAAGTTCACCTGATTGCGAGCTAATAAGACATGTTGGGCATCATTTTTCGAGCTCGACTAAGCTTTGTTGGAATTGCTGCATTCCTTCATCCATTTTTTTGGGTTATAAGAGAATATGTAAAAGCCGTAGTTTAGGGTCTGATAATTAACTTAGAGGTTTTGCAGAGTTTGCTCAAGCGGAGAGGGGAGCAACATCATCAGTGCAAGACTGTTTGGCCGTGGAGGAGACATAAGAAATTAACATGGGGTTTTGGGCTTTAGATTTATCAGAGCTCATCGCTGCTATTTTGCTTCCAGAGCCTAATGATTGAAACCAAGAAGGCTCATGGGCTCAATCTGTTAACACAAATTAAGTACCTTCAGGCCGGCTTTTTACACAGGCCAACATCCGATTGCACTCTTGAATTTTTTTTCACAATCTTGTCTTGTGGAGAATAAATTAACTTGTATGTTAAACTCGGGATGACTCGGAAAAATCCGTCTTTAAATTTGTTCTGATTAAGTTTTTAATTGAATTGAATATTAATATATTAAAAATTAATTCACTTATTTTTAATAATTCACGACATAATTAAACTCAATCTAAACTCGAAAAAACCAACAATTTGAGTTGACAGTAAATTCACAAATTAATCTGATGATCTAATCAATTATGGTCTTTTTCGAACCCGTCCCAATGTATTGATCGCCTAGCCATCTTGATTCTGCTTGGAATGATTCTCTTCAAGTATGAAAGAAGTTTATTTCTGTGGTTAGAAAATATTTTTATAAAAATTAAAAACTTTAATTTTTTTTATATATTTTAAAATCGTTTTAATACGTAGGTATTTAAAATAATTTTTTAAAAATAATAAAAAAATATTATAAAAAATAATCTCACTATAATACCAATTATTCTAATTAATACATAAACAACTACTAGCGAGTCATACTCTATGCTGCGGGTAACTGTGTTAGAGAATACAAGTTATTATCACCACCATTGATTCCCAAGTAACACCGTTCATGGATGCAATTCCTTTTTTGGCTATTTGTTTATCAGAATGAGAGTAGAGCAGGCTAGAAACTTGAGCCTACCAATGATCATCGGCGACAAGTTCTCGGACCAGCTTCTCTGTGCTGTTAGCTGTGACAGTGGTATAATTGGCATCTGAAGGCTGCGTTGAAGAGTGATTTCCCCATATGATTACGTTCTTCACATCACTGACATGAACATTTAGCGTGTCAGATATGTGGCTCAAGGCTCTCTGTTGTGGTCGAGCCTGGTGAGGCATGCATGTGATGTTTTTTATCCAGGATTGAAGGAGCAGATATTCTTTCAAGACGAGCGCCTTAGTGTTTACAGGATTTGCAACCATTAGGATCTGCTATGTACTAGCAACGTAAGGCATCAACTTTGGCGAGAAATAGAATATCAGAAGAGCATTAAAAGACGTGAATCAGAGCCTGCCGATTGATTACAGTCCAAGTGCCAAGCTTCTTAAGAGTTTGTTGTTATTACAGTGATATAACATCAAAAAAAATATCAAATAACCATCTCAAAATTTAAAAGTTCAAGCTTGTCGGTAAAATTTAATTAAGATATGATATATATTAACTTTTAAATATTTTTTAATTTAAAAATTTTTAAACTTAAAACTTGTATGATTTAATTTTATTTGATGAACAAAGTTTTAATATCATGTAAAGAATCATTTCAATTAAAAAAAATTTAAATTGTTAGATAATATTTCAGAATATAATTTATATAATTTTTTAATTGAAAAAAAAAGGGATGAGAATGGAAAAAATAGGATGGCATGAACTGAGTGCAGGCGATTCACTCGGTATCTAACCTGGCAATCAGGAGCAGCATGTTCCAAAGCTGAAGCGTGAGCCTTGAGGAGAAGTGCATTTTCATGCAGTGTATCCTTCCTTTCCATGTTGTCCGAGTAACCAGCAACTATAACAGCAATATTGATACCTTTACAAGCTTCAATGGCATCGGTTGTTGCAATTATACCTGTGGAACCACAAACAAAGGAAGTAAGACCTTCCACAGTTCCATGCCAGTAACTATCAAATCTGTATCCATCTAACCATTAAAGTAAGAGTTGCACCTGGAGAAGAGGAAAGACAGCATCTGTCATTTCCATTTGGACTCGGCAGAATGACCAAGCAAGTGCAGAATTACGGACTGATCTGGGCCTAACATGAACCCTCTTGCAATCATTGGAAGAAGAGCATAGCCTACTTGTCCTGTCCAGGAAATTGTTAATTCCAAAGCTCAACTTATTTTCCCATCTCTTCAATAATTATCAGTTCAAAGAATTTTGAGAAGAAAAAAAGGAAATTTTTAATTTCTTCAGGATTCCTTGGATTCTTGTTATGTTTGGCTATTGAAAATATTGTGATTTTGTATCTGTAATTTCTGAAATGTCAATGATCAGACACCCTAAAGTTCTAAATCAAGGTTAAGAACGGATTAAATTCAGGAATTCAATCAAAAAAATTAATTTTCATTCTTGCTCCCTACGTTTTTCTCAGCAATCAACCGGGCCATTAAAAAAGTACTGCAATGCATAAAGGAAGCAGAGATTACTAGTAGCTCCAGTGAACAGAATCCCGACTGCATCCTGTGTCATTGTTGCAGATCAAATGATAAGCATTGAACCAAACAAAAAGCAAAATAAAACGCTAGAGAGAGACCGGTAGCTAGAGAAAGCTTATATCATCGAATCACAGATCCATTAATGGTTAAAATTTTTAGAACTGCACCATTAACTGTGCAGATGATTTCACTTGTCCTTTTGAAGAAAAACCGGTAGATGATTTCACTTATATCTAAACCGCCGATTTTAGATGGGCTTCTAGCCATTGTTAAAAAAATGGCTCAGCAAAGAGTGGGGAAAACGAAAAAAGTATACAGTTTCAAAGAAAAAGGAGGTGATAAGGAAGGAGGTTGGATTGGAACTGATGAAAAATATAATTTAGTGGTTTGCAGTTGAAAGGAACATGTCACCATGAAACCAAATGTTGCTTGCCCCTTCATTTTTTATACGCGAGCGATCCCCATGTTTCTTGTGCTGTATCTTGTGGGCAGTGGCATCAAAGAAAGTTCAAAAACTCAGGCTATCATCCACAAGTGAGTAGCCACTTCTAAAAATCAAATCATAGAAAATAGCTCGTCAACTCAAAATTCCATAACAATTATACACTTGCGTATACAATAATTTCCAAAAAATTACTCATCGTAGTACTACTTCAGCACAACTATATTTTAGTTTAAAGCTCTTACAAGATTCGATGTATTATCATAGATTTACAAGTGCAATAATATTCTATGAAATATATATATATAAAATGAATATTCGGATCATCTTGAGTATATCTTAATTAATCTCACGAGTCTTGAGATTAATGACCATATAAATATTTAGTGGTCCTGAAATTTATGGAACTCGAACTACTAATTTTTAAAAAACAAATATAGAAGCTGTTCCTCTTAGAATTAATATCTTCTATATTAATTAAATAGCACAACACCTAATAAATCTTATATGAATTAAATTAATGGACCATGGCTTCACAGCATAGGGTAGTTTCTCTTCCACTTGAAAACTCCGCCTCATCCTTTTGCCTCATGATGGAAATCCCAAATTGTAATGACTAAGTTGTTTCGTTGGGATAAATAGTTATAGAATTGGACTACTTAAAACTGGTGTCCTATTTTTCTTTGATAAAAATGTTAAAATTAGATACTCATAAAAGGGATTATATATATAATCCCTTTTATATATATAATTTCCTCTCTATCTCTCTCTCTCCGTTTTTAAGGCCCACAAAATAACTGAGCTTGCAGCGAGGAGTGGCATTTCTAAACAAGAATTGAAACGAAAGGAAGCAAAGCGCTAATGCAGGGTTTGAAATCAGCAGCGACTCTATTGATTAGAAGCTGCTGTAACAATAATAAATCTAAGCTTTCCCATAGCTTTCTCACACATTGCCCACAGCACAGCAGAAGCCTCTCTTCTTCTCCTCCAACTGAAGATGATCCTGACAACCAAGTTAGTCTCTCTCTTTTTTCGTTCTTTTGTTTAAAAAGACCAACCCTTTACTGGATTGTTTGTGTTTTTTTTTCTTGTCAAGTTTAAGACTCGGGTTCCTTTTGGGGTAGGTACTCGTTGAAGACAAAGCTAATTCAAAAAGTGTCTTTCTTAATAGACCTTCAGCTCTTAATGCTCTTAATACTAATATGGTGAGTGTTTTTTTGAACTGGGTTTGATTCAAAATTGTTTCTTTTTAATCGGGTTTGTTTAATTTTGGTTTTTTTAGGGTGCCAGATTGTTAAAATTGTATAAAGCTTGGGAGAAAGACTCAAGTGTTGGGTTTGTTACATTAAAGGTAAGATCCCCCCCTATGGTTTCAGCTATGTGTTTCTTCTTCTTCTTTTTTCTTGATTGGTTGTCTTTTAATCTGTGCTAAGGGATACTTGGTGTGTTTGTTTTGAATTTGTGAAGGGCAGTGGCAGGGCATTTTCTGCTGGTGGAGATATTGTTAATCTCTATCACCTAATAAACCAGGGTAAGAGATCAGAGTTTCATACATGCGTATTGAAAATATTATTGTGATCTTGCTTATTCAGCTGCTTAATATTTGTTTCAATCAATGCAGGGAAATTGGAAGCGTGTAGGGAATTTTTTGGGACTTTATATACATTCATATACGTACTAGGTACATATTTGAAGCCACATGTAAGTGTTCAAGATTTAAATCGTCAACAGCTTGTATAGATTGCTGGATTTTGAGTCTGGTTTTTTGCATTTCAGTGTCAATTTTTGTAGCTCTGATATTGACATGCATGAAGGTTCCTTGTCGGTGATCAGTATAATTACACTGGTTGATTAATAACTCAAGGAAACGTGGCTGATATCTTATTTATAAGTTTACTTGTATTAGTAAGTTATCAGCATGGTTACATTGGTGAGTAACAATTTCCTTGTAGGTGGCTATTTTGAATGGCATTACCATGGGTGGTGGGACTGGAATTTCAATCCCTGGAACATTTCGACTTGCAACAGACAAAACTGTATGTAATAGAAAACAAGTATTGATCTTGTAATAATGCTGTTTATTCCCCCCCCCCCCCAGCTGCCATTTAAATTTATTTAAAGCTAATGGTGTATCCTTGTGTTATGTTCATGGATGTGCATGTCACAATGGAGTTCTTTAATGCCAATAATCATGAAAGTTGGCACTTCAGCCCATTTAGAGCTTTCGGCATGTCATTTTTTTAAAAAAAGAAAGTTTTCAGTATGTCCATTGTGTTTAATGGCCATGCAGATTGTTATTCGCTACATGTTTTATTGACAAGGGAACAGCTTGTTTTTGAGTTGCCCATATGAAACCCAAAAATCTTGTATTAAGAAGGAAATCTCATTTAAAAACCTTGTTTCTGTACCCTGGTGGTCATGACATTCAGTAAGTGCATATTAGTGATGCTTCCTTTCCTATATCCAGTGATGTGAATGTGTAGCAGTGCAGAATCAGTGACTTGTTCAGCATATCTATTTGAATTAATTGTTTACGACTATATAAATTTTGCAACTCATGTAGGTTTTCGCCACACCTGAAACTCTGATTGGATTCCACCCTGATGCTGGAGCATCCTTCTTCCTCTCACATCTACCTGGTCACTTAGGTACTCTTGCAGTACTTTTTCTTTCTTGGGTAGTATTATTAAATTCTGTTACCTGAACTTTTATTTTAGATTTCAATTCTTCTTCTTATTGCTTTTCTTTTCTTCCCTTATATCCCTTTTTTATGGGCTTAAATGAAAACATCCTTGTCTGTAGCCTCACTTCATCGATTAGCAACTGAGACCGTTTGGTATTTTGGTAGCTTTTGCTTTTTACCTAACCACAGAGAAAAAAATGTTTGGTTAGCCAACTAGCTTCTGCCTTTTGCACCGGGCGCCATACATAATTGCGTTTCAAACATTGGTTTTGTAGAAAGCTAAAGTAACTTGTTTCTTATTTATTTTGCATGCAAAAATCTATCTCATAGCAATTTTAAGAAAACACAATTTTTTAAACTTATCTTTTTAAAACCACAACTTAAAAGTGTTTTTTTTTAATACTTTAAATACTCTAGTATGAGTATAGCATAAGGTGTATTCTTGTTTGCAGGTGAGTACTTGGCTTTAACCGGAGAAACGCTTAATGGAGCAGAAATGATTGCTTGTGGCTTAGCTACACACTACACGAATAGCGAAGTTAATACTGGTGAAACCTTTTCTTGTTTTGTCTTGATTTATTTCTCTGTCCTGATTGTATGACATTATCCTATGTTGTTTGTTTTGATCCTGTAGAAACTTCATTTAGTTGAACATCATTTTGGGAAGCTGGTCACTGATGATCCTTCTGTCATTGAAACTTCTTTAGAACAATATGGTGACCTTGTCTATCCAGATAAGATGAGTGTACTTCACAGGTAATATATTGTCTTTCATTTTCATTCTGTAGCATGTTCTTGTTTTACTGTAAAATAACATTTGCCTTTCGTAGCATACGCAACAAAACCTAACCCCCCCTCCCCCTGAAAAAAAAAGAAGCTACTCGTGTTTAACAACATGATAATCTATTCAGTTGACCTTATGTTGTATTGTTTGTTTAGGATTGCAATGGTCGATAAATGTTTCAGCCATGACACAGTTGAAGAAATCTTTGATGCTCTGGTAAGATTTTATTCTGATAGTCACATGTTTTCCTTGACCCAGAACAACAAATCCAATCAAATGTTCACGTGATAGAATCTTTTTATATAGATCGCTCCCCGAGAACAATTGGAAGTTTTACGCTTTGCATTCTTTTTCATCATTATCGAAGAAAATAAACCTTATCCAGTTGTGGCTCCTTTGAATTGGTTTTTTTGGGAGAAAGAATTTGGAGACAAAGGACTAAGCAGACAGATATGACGTGCAAAGGGTGGGTGCATAAAAAGGAAGGAAAGAACTCCTTCACTTGTGGGTATAAACTGAGTTAAAAACCTTCTGGGGTGGGAAATCTTGAAGATTTTCCAGCAGCCCCTTCTTTTGACTCCTTGTGAAGGACTGAAAAGAGTGATGGTCCTGTCAGCTTTTATCTTGGAAGAGCCGTTAGCAAAGCCCAAGTACTGCCCATTAAAATGCAGCTTGCTGAACAGATTCCCCTGAAAAGCCATTGTTTCCCCCATACCTTCCCCCAACCCCACCCCACCCCACCCCAGGGGAAGAAATAAACGCTAATTGTTATAAATTATAAATATCCTAGCTACTAAAAGGAAACATGGATCCTACAGTTCCTTCTAGGTGAAAAGGGTAATGAATGCATGTAAAGTCCCAAAACGTAGTTTTCTCAGACAATTTAAGTGATTTTTGTCATTTTATTCACTTTGGTCCTTCAACTTTTAATTTAGGCAATATCATCCCTAAATCTAAAGCGATCCGGGCTTTTAGCTTAAAGAATACAGGTCAAATCCATGCAATTTTCCCAAAAAAACTTATGTGGTTTTTGTAATTAAATTCACATTAATCAGTAAAATTTTAATATGTGATTTGGTCCCTTCACAATCATATGTCAGGTATTTTTACATTCATTTTTATTTCAGTCCACCGACTTTAAATTTATTCAATGTATTCCCTACATGTTAAGGCTTTTTTTTATTTAAAATTTTTCATTTTAGTTTACAAACTCTAAATCCAAAAAAATAGAGTAAATTAATGTGTGGGATGACAAGATTTGTCCATAAAAAATTAAATGAGCTTTGAGTTCAAAAAAAGGGTTGTCATGGGTTTTTGGTTTTCTTTAAATACATGCAATAAATAGAAAAATAAAAACAAATCTTGATGCTATAGATTTCGATTCGATATGCAAACTTTTTACTTCATTTGCACATATAAATATTTTTCAAACTTGATTTTAATATATTTGAGCTTTAATTGAATTTATTATAACAATTTTTCTAAACAGACCCATGACAACACACTGGCCCTATGCTAATAAATTCTAATTATCTTTTTTCCAGCAAAAATTGCTCTCATGATTTTAGATAACCATTTCTCTCAGGAAAGGGAAGCTGCTGAAACAAATGATCCATGGTTCAATTCCACTCTAAGAAGACTTAAAGAAGCTTCACCATTGAGCTTGAAGGTTGCCTTGAGATCTGTGAGTCCTTGAACCATTGTCATCTGGCTGACTCTCTCTTCTACAATCATTTCTTTGTTATAATCTAAGCTACAAACATCAACTGGTTCAGATACAAGAAGGTAGATTTCAGACACTTGATCAGTGCTTGGTCCGTGAATATCGAATGAGCCTACAAGGAATATCCAAGCGAATCTCTGGTGATTTTTGTGAGGTATGAAATGTAATCTATCTTTCAATTGAATAATATTTCAGAATCTTTAGTCATTACCATTTAATTTTGTGTTGTGTTTTTATAACCTTGTCAGGGGGTTCGGGCACGAATGGTGGACAAGGACTTGGCACCGAAGGTATGAATGGAAAGTTTACTTGTATACCAAGATGGAATTTGACAATCCTAATTATTTGTAGAATGTAGCTCTAAGATAATGTACTCCACTACTAGAAAGGTTATCTGATGGATTATTGAAATCATTAGTTCAAATATAGCAACCCTAGCACCATTTATTTAAATAATAGGCGTGTTAGCATTAAGTAATTGTATCATCATGCATTTTGAAACATGCAGTGGAATCCTCCAAGCTTGGAACAAGTGTCTGAGGACATGGTGGACTGCTATTTCTCTCCTCTCAGTGAATCTGAACCGGATCTAGACCTTCCAACAAAACAACGAGAAGCTTTTACATAGTTACCACACAAAGGGAATTTTTTTGTTAGACTTTTTATGTTTTTGAAAGATGAGGAAAGGCAGATGAAATATAGGCCTTTTACTGTCTCAGATTATTGTAAGAACATATGATAGATTCATGTATTCTGGGACTGAGTAGCTTCCAAAATAAGTTCAAATAACCTTTATTAGCTCGTCATTTTGTAACGTTATTAGAGCTGTGAATGGTGTTAAAGCTTATTGATTTCAATTTTATCCTATAAAGTTCGCTCAGGCACAGCTTGTGGTTGGAGCTTTCGTCATCTATTGTAACATATCTCTTGCATTAGAATGAACATTCTTTCCAGTAGTGGAGGGAGGGGCTCTGATTTCAGTTCTGTACTACGGTTGAAGAGTTCAACGATACAATAGAAATTCACTGAGAGAATAATGATTCCTCGTCATTTATATATATATATATATATATATATATATATATATATATATATATATATAT
>Ga0325403_1002054_pt1 | contig 17520 bp, 14 predicted proteins | sample PopdelMetagenome_19_FD_205665 | JGI IMG/M metagenome (GOLD analysis project Ga0325403, IMG submission 205665) | Populus deltoides microbial communities from Bellville, Georgia, United States - Xylem-PdKOR-R4 | ecosystem: Host-associated > Plants > Phyllosphere > Stem > Wood/Secondary xylem...
GAATGCATTTGGAGTTTTCCTCTTTGTTTTTGTAATGATAATGATATTTTTGAGGTAATTTGCCCATCAACTTAGACTAATTTTTTTCTTCTAAATATCTTAAAAGCTTACATTTTATATTATATTATGTATTTAGATAAATATAAATTCTTTTTCAAAATTCAAATTAAAAATAAAATAAGAAAGGATCATTTTGGATCTTTGTTTTTTTTTTATGAAAATGAAACTAGAAGGCACGATTAAAATAATTTTGATATGAACAGCGACACCCCCAAAAAACAAAATTAGGTCATCGACGACAAAATCAAATTTCACTTTCTAGACAACACATCACATCTTTGTAGTGTTTTTTTTTTTTGACAACTTGAATCGTAGGGCATTCCTAGCTAAAGAGGCCCAATGTCAATATATACACTGACTCTGGATTCCAAGCCTCTTGATCTTGTTGAATAAACATGTAAATATTATGTGCATGTCACCGTGTGAGTTTTTTTTTTTAATATAAAGTATTCGATTGACTAATTTATATATATTTTAACTAATTTTTTAAAATTAATAATTATATAAATTTTTAATAATTCTAAGATTTATAATATTCAAACATAAAATCTGATCATATTTAGTTGAGCTTGTTTTATTGCAGGGGGGACACAAATGGAAAGATGTGGAAGCCGGGAAAAGGTATTATTTTTTTTTTGGGCAGATGTCTTAATTAAATTCACACTGCTAAGAATACTAAAAGAAGCTAAAACTCATTCGGAAAACACTTTAGCTCCCAACTAAAAAAATAAACTGTCCACTAGAATATTGATTTTTTTTTTCTCTCCATCTAAAACATTTAATATTAACTTTTAAGAACATTGAAGTTTTATCGTATGGTGTAATTATAGTTGCAAAATTTATCAGGAGTAAATACATATTTTATATTTTTAATTGTATAGTGAAATAATTAAAATATTATTGAAAGTAAAATAACTAAACATGGTATTAAGAAGTATTTTTGGACTTTCACAATAATATTTTTGTTATTATAATATCAACTAAAAAGAAATTTAATATTTTTCTAAATATAAAAAAATAATTAAAATATATAGTGAGACGATAGAAATACTATTAAAAGCTAAGATTTTTAAACCTAGAGTTAAAGGGTTTTTTTTTTGTATTTTTATAATATTCTTTTTATAATTATTAAGTATTTGATATTTGGCTAAAAAATTACAGGCGCAAGCGAGGCATCCAAAGACGCGTGCGGTGCCTCCTAGCGTTTGAAAACACCCATCCGCCTTGTTGTTGGAAGCGATGCTATGTCCTCTTTTATTTGGAGCAGCGCGTGTCGGCATTGATGGTTCAGTTTCTTGCTGGTTATTTTTTTTGTTTTCCTTCCTTTAACATTACAATTTAATATTTTTTTTTTTTAGTATTTCAACTCTAATTTTAAAAAAAAATTATGAAAAACAAATTTAGCTCGTGGCAAAACAGGACACCCAGCCCAGGAGCAGGTCTATTCAAGTTAGAAATGTGGAACCTTATCCATCCTCCGTCGGCTGGGCAAAGGAAATTTGTGTATGGTGGAGTTGTTTGGATCAAGTCAAATGAAGTGGATCAGTCAGGCATGTTTTAGAATTGCTTCCGATCGATGAATTACAGTACAGCTACATACATAGCCATGTTATTATTATGTTCTCCAATTTTAATCACATCCAGCTTCAGCTTGTATACTTTCTTTAGATGAAGAATTTCTCAGTCCTATCCAAAAAGATTAATCAAACACTTGAACTCCATTATCTTAAACAACGTTAGCTTGTCTCTCTATTCAATTCTTTCTGATCTCTCTCTCTCTCTATATATATATATAATTGAAGAAACATCTGACGAAATTTGAAGAACGAACTGACACTACGAACTTTCTTTGCATAAAAAGATAGTGTGGTGCAACTCTTTTTTTCTTTTTTCTTTTTTATGTACAAGTTGGTCAGAACTTTATTGAAATCCATCCTAAAAGTCGACATCAAAATACTACATCTTAAGAACTTACCTTTTATCTCTAACATGTTTTTCAACCTCTAAGAATATTGTTTAAGTGGAGCCATTCAAAATCAGGCTACAAAACTAGAACATTCTTCTTTCTTTAATATTTCCATCTTTAGGATGTGTTAAAGCAGTTCTAAAGATGGAACCCTTGATAAAAACCCCAATCAGAGAAGCATACGAAAATGATTAAAAGAAATCGACCTTTGCCCCCTTAATGTTTTATTCACAAAAACTGTTGATCGTCAAAATAAGTCTCTAAAGACCTCCATTAAGATAACCGCTCAAGTCTCAACTATAACCTTGTCACTCATAAGGATGCTGGATCATCAACAAAAGATGGTTGAAATTGTACCTCATGAGGTCTTTCGACAATTGCAAGGAAAGCCTCCCAGTTTCTTCATTCCATCACGTTCCCATGGGCTTACTTTTCTTGCTTTCCTAAGCACAAAAGAAATGGACTTCTTAGTTCTCTTGTTCCCTATCATCCGAGTCAAGTGCAGGTGCGCGTTTGAGAAAAGAATGTGCTGAGCGAACCTTCGCTACGTGCCTTTGTCCCTCGTTATGTCTACAGTTGTACATAATAATGGACGGAACTGTATAAGCAAGTGCTCTTTGCTATATCCACTTACAGTACTCATACATCAACATATCTCTATTAACTATCGCAGAATGAACAATCCAATTCTATAGAGTCTCTGATTAGATCTTAAATTGGGAACAAATTGCACCATTGATTTTTAATTTTTTTCCCTGAAAAGATTGCACAGACTCCATCCATAATATTGAGTAGAAGCACTTGTTTATTTGTCAAGTATAATTTACATGACTGATTTTGTTGCTTGGCCCTCAGAAGATTCTTATGCTAGAGTAGCTCTTTTGCCTTTTGTATCCCTTGACTGCAGACAAATAATTTGTTAGTACTGAGCTTCAATTGAGAGAACAGAAAATGAGAAGTGAACTAGATGGGACTCCAAGAGAGCGAGCGGAACCTGTGAAGCAACAGATCGCTTAGAATCCAAGAATTGGCTATAAATACCAAAGAGTCTTTGCTTCTCAGCTTCAGATATCGATGGTCTTGCTTTGGAAGTAGTGGTCTTTAAAAGATCATCAGTTATGACTGGCATTTTACCAGGGTCGCCCATGTCTGCACTGCTTAAATGTTCATGAACTGCCGCCAGCTGCGCATCGGAGAGAAGAGCTTGTAGGTCAGCACCGCTAAATCCTTCTGTCATAGCAGCTATTGTTTCCATGTCAACATCATTGGCAAGAGGCAGCTGCATTGATTTTTAGATGGCATAGTTTGAGAATACAGATATATGAAAATAGAGCACCTATGTTGATGCCAAAAATCAAACAACATGACCATAAAAAATGAACCTTTGCAATTTTTATGTTGATTTCCAAACAGCAGTTGGTCTTTCTGGAAGCTTAGCGGCAAAGATTACACTTCTTTTTTCTAAAACGCAACATAATTTCTATTTCACCTTATACGGACACAAAAGCTACCACAAATACAGCATACTATTTGATCTACTATTAATCTCTTTCAAAAGAGTTTCTATTGCAATAAGATTAAGAGAAAGACCCCTCGTGTTTATTTCTACATGTTAATGTACACACCATGTTTATTTTTGGTCAATTTCACATAATTTGGCCAAACTATGGGACAATTCCCCCAGTTGGCTCCAGTTTAATAAAGGCTTCATGTGATCACTTAATTACATCATGTAGACAAAAGAAATACACAAAAAACTGAGAGAAATTAATTTATGCAAAACAAAGTTAATTAAGACTCCAAAGAACAATGATTAAACAAAACCAAGTCAATTAAAATTAAACAAACTCAACAACCTATCTCTTCCACTCCTACTCTACACCAATTCTCTTCATCATTATGTCTTAAGTTCTGGATTCTCAGATCACTTCCATATTCTCCAAGCTTCAAGACAACAACAGCACCAATATATGAGACCCAAATCAAACTCTGCTGTTGGGTATAAAATCTTGAATATCAAAGTCCTGAAGCCTCTTTAGCTATTGTCAGCATCAACCCAACAACATAAAAATCCATCAACAAGTGTCAAAGTTGTGGTGAAACCTCACCTCCGTAAGATCTCATTTATATCTTCCTCACAAACCCAATCAGCTGCTCCATATCCACTCCTTTTCAACAGTACTTTTCAACTTCACTGTTTCTTACATGGCTGGGTTTTCATTTGAGCAGCTTTTTCTAATGTGTACGTGAGCATTGCTGTGATTTAGTTGCTGGTTTTTGGTCTACTCTTTGTTGCGGACTCGTATAATTTAGCTTTCCGCTAGCTTCTCTTTATCCTCTCATCTCACGAGTTGCACTCTTTGAGTTTGATGAAATGCTGATTTAAACGACGTTGATTTTGAAAGAACTTCACAGGTTGTTGTCAGAGGAGTAGACAGCATTGTAATGGCAGTGGAGGTTAAATCATGGATAAGTCATGGTAGTGGCAAGAATATACAGAGACTTGAGTTGAAATGGATTTTAGATTATGTCAGATGGTTGAGATTGTATTTAAAAATGGGTTTTAGCATTGAGTTTCAATAGCAAAAGATTGTGGGGATTATAGTTATGTACTGATGGAATGGAAAGTTGTGGTAATTGAAAGCTTTGGGAAGATCAGATTGGAAACTCTCAAAATTTTTATTTGAATGGAAGAGTACACTCTACCTTAGATGGAGATCTTTAGAATTCATATCAATTTTTCTTGTTCGAATTCACGTTTTATTTAATTCTATAAAAAAATATGTGAGCCTGTCAAGCGAAACTCACGTCAACAATACCTAACGAGCACTTTCTTTTAATTGCAGTAAACTGGCCCATATTTGGGCCAAATTGGGTGAACTGACCAAAATGAAACACAATGTGCAAATTGACTTTTTGACACAAATGAAGTAATTCTCTAACATTAAAGGGGGCAATTCTTATTGTTTGTGTTAAGGGTCTATTCTCATTCAAGTATGTAGAATTCAGTAGGAATCTAGAAAGAGAAAGATGGGGGGGTGAGCTAAGAGAGGTTGCGAATTTGATCGAGCTTTGGTAATTCTTTTTGCAATTGATACATTTTTTTTCTTATCTAAAACAAAAAGGTTACAAATGGGCAGTATTACTCACCTTTCTAGAAAGAACTGCTAGGATTTCCAGCCTCTCCTTCCGAGATGGAAAATCACAGAAAAGAAGGCGATCTAACCGACCAGGTCTCAGCAACGCAGCATCAAGTAGATCTGGTCTACTGCTTCATCATTTGATAATGGGAAAACAAGAATAGTAGAAAGTTAGTCTTCAAAGAGTCATTAAAATCTAATTAACAAACCAGGGAACAAAAGGAACAAAAATTTGTCAGAATCAATGTTAATCATGGAGCTGTAAACATTTAATAACAAATTCCAACAAAATGTTAAAAATTAGATCACTGGATATCCAGTCGACATGAGATGCTGAATGAAATACATGATTAAAGTCAATTTTGAAACCAAATTTATGCAAAAGAACAAGAATCCATTAGCAACACATCTATCTGGCATCGCCAATTATCAGTGGCAATCCTCCATTGAAATTAACAAATCTAGAACAATTTCTTTATATCCCTTATAATAATTCAATTATTTCATTTGCAGGAGTCAATTTTTACAACATGTAATTTTATGGCACCTAATTCCTTTCACCTTCTCATTTGGACGAAAGGAAAATTTATGAAAATAGGAAGAGAAGAAAATACAGTAAGGATGGGAAGACATTCTCTAATCAGCACAGGAAGCTAACACAAGTATTGAGCCAAAAAAAGGTATCCATCATTTGGTATCTGCTTTCTGAAATTGGAAATGCCATGGACTGCTACAAGCAAAACCATGCACTAAATTATATGCAATAGATTGCAAGTGCAGAAAATCTCTCTTGTTAGTACCAAGTAATTAATGTCTGGAGTGGAACCTGAACCAGAAATAAGTATATACACCAGATTGAAACAAACCTTGTCGCAGCAAAAACAAAAACTCCAGTCAAAACTTCAACGCCATCTAATTCAGTTAGAAACTGGGAAAAGGAAGAATTCACAAGTGAGAAAAATTGATAAAGAAACCATATAAGATGAAAAAACCAAAATGAGAAACTAACTTGATTAACAACACGATCAGTTACTCCAGTATTGTCATGCCCTCGTTTTGGGGCAATGGAATCAAATTCATCAAAAAATAGAATACATGGTGCTGCAGCGGCAGCTTTTGAGAAAATATCACGAACCTGTAGTGAAAGCAAGGGCATTGCCAGCAGTCAATATGCATTAAATTTTTACAAGGAGGAAACACAGGCATATTCCAATACAGGAACCTATTATGGTCTCAAGTTCACTTCTGGGTCATTAAATCACACAATCAAATGCAGACCACCATCAAAGCGCATTATTGAATTCAACTAAAAGAAGAAAAGGAGTTCACACTCAATTGTAATATTGATATCTTATTTTAATCAATTTCAACATAATAAAATACTGCATCCACACAAGTTTCATAAGCATATTTATAAATCTCCATGATATACCACACTCTTTGATCAATTATGCCAAACAATGATCAGTGAATATTAATAATGAAATTATCAGTAAATTATGCAGTATTCTTCAGTTGAAGCAATACTGGAAATGTAAAGTGAGTGCAATACGTAATTGATTGCTTACCACCTATCTAACAAACAATTGCAAACTGACTATTCAACAAAGAATAAATGGTAGTGATGTGTCAAAGGATATAACAGGCAGACAAAATGTTTGACAAGGAAAACGTTTGAGGTGTGAATTTGTTTTGACAAAAGGATATGGCTTACAAGCATCATTACACAGTGTGGAGCTAAAGTTTTTCAAAGCAACAATCTTCACAAAGCAGTATGCCAAAATGCATCAAGAATAAATTTTTGTGTAAGCATTGGACTTCAAGCAAGCGAATTCCAAATCAATGCAGTGGCAAACCCTTTGAAATGTATGTGAATACATGGAAAGAAAAATAGATGAAAAAAAAAGTTTCAAAAACTTCAATTCACTTGGAAGAAAGAAAATAAGATTATTGACCCAATAAAAAGTAAATTCACTACCATTCCATTAATATTTTAGGAGATAGCGTTCTGGCTTGACAAGGACAAAAACTACAGCACTGTGCTAGGGTATGTAGATATGAGGAAAATTATGCAATGGAAGTGTCAAAAGTTCTAGAATGGCTAATTTAAAAGAAATTATTTATTTTATTTTTCATTTCAAAATGGGAAGGGAGGTTTAATTGCTCTCTTACAGCTTGTTCAGAAGCACCAATGTATTTGTTCAACAGCTCAGGTCCTTTCACTGATATGAATCTAAGAGAACAGGCAGCAGCAGCAGCACCAACAATATGAGTTTTGCCACAACCAGGAGGACCGTATAAGAGAACATTTGACCTTAAGCGTAAAGGAGATTGGACAAAGATATTCGGGAACTTTGAAGGCAATTCAATCATCTGCATAGAATTAACAATAACAACCTCAAGCCTGTCATAGAATAAGCATGGGAAAAGAAAAGGGCTCAAAAAAAAGTAATTAAAGGCACAAAGAAGTTTTAGAGGGCAAACACTTGACAAAGCACCAAACAAATAAATGAATTACTGTTTCATTGGATAGTCCAATGGCTAGTGTTTAATGAAAGGCCAGTTTAAGAATACCGAAAAGGTTAGACACCATCCATTACTTATTGAATGAATGAAACAAAGGCATAACCGTGTGTGACTGACACACTCAGGTTTCCTTCAGAAAATCATATTTTACACAATGTTTCAAATCCTTCAAAAACATTTGCGCTATCAGGGAAAAAATTATTGAAACAAAAAGAGCCTATTCAAAGCAGAAATCACCAGAGCAAGGAGCTTATACAGTAAAGCAGAAAACCAGATGGAGTGTATAACAAACCTAAGTACCATAGTCAACAAACCCAATGTAGAATCAGATGATCCAAAACAGTTGACATAAAAAGGAATTGCTAAAGAGAAATGTCCTTTAGAAGGATAAGGAGTGTCATTAACACAAATCTATCTATTTTTGTTGCATAAGCTGCCTCCAACTTGCATGAGAGACTGCAATCAAATTCAACTTCACAAAAAAGCGAAGGGGTATATAAGAATGGAGTTTCTCAACTACAGATATGTCATAAATTGAAATACTATATACAGTAATCATCTATACCAGCCCTCTCCATGGCCTAGTTGTTAGTATTAATATGAGCATCATGTATCAAGTTCAAGGATTAAGGATAATGGGGAAGAGAAGTGTTTTGTTATTCAAATCCATTCAATTAAGTAACTCAATTTTCAGCACCACAGTGATTGAGATGTGGCAATCTCTAAATACAAAATATCTAAAAATAAGCACACAGGTTATCTAAAATTTATGATCCAAATTTGAAAGCCCTGAAAGGTCAAAAAGTTGGAAACACGACTTCTCATTGGTCAGATCCTATGTTCACAGGTCTTCCAACCCCAGTATTTCACCCATCATAAAATCAAGACTAAACACAACTTCTTCTATGTAGGATGGGCTGAGAGGATCATGATTCTTTTCACAATTAACATAAGGGTTTCTTCAGATTTTTCATGTACTTCTTCATCATGCTTTCAATTTTATGACAACTATAATTTTGGCAACATTTCTAGTTTTAATTACAGTATTGTGGGTCATTTGGCACTCAAATTAATAGTATTCCCAAAAACTTTCCAGTTTTTCATTGGTCTGAAGTGTGAGCAAACTTGTATAGAAGACTGCATTTTCGCATATAAGGAATTGATAATTGCTTGAAAATAAATTCTATTTTGAGTGATACACCTTTACCAAGGCCATATGCCTATGCAGTATGCACCTTAAGGTGAGGAATAAAATGAGTATTTGAAACTACTGGGCAGTGAGCTGTCTCATCGATCTAGAGAACTATTTAACTCCAGAGGAACCAAAAAGATCTCCTATGATGGCACAATTCCATTAGAAGTTCTAGCATTCCTCTCTATTTGATTAATCCACAGAGCCTAGAGGTGCTTTTTTCTTTTTTTCAAAGCCTCACTTTTTTTCTTACAACTAGCGTGATACTCATTTCACAATATTCAAACAGCCTACAACTTGAAGTTAAGATGAATGGGAAAGCAAATAATTGAAATGCTGATCTTCTGTTAACAACAAATTAACAGTTAACACAACCTGCAAATGATATAGTCAATAATCATAAAATGATTTTTGATCATTAAACATGTTGAAATCAAAAATCATACCTCTCTAATAGCATTCCTTATGTCACTAAGACCACCAACATCATCCCACCCAGAACGGCCACCTTCAGGGGCAGATTTAGTGATGTCACGCATAGAAACTGGAAGGAACTCGTGCATTGCCCGAGAGAAGTCGTCCTTGATTAACGTGGGTATGTCATGCTTTTCAAAAGTAGAATGAGAAGGCAAAAATCGGCCGACAGCAGCATGTACAGTTCTATCTACCAATATTTCCTGATACATTGAACTGCTTCATATCAGAAATTACAATTCATACATGTGCAACAAAAGTAGCTTCAAACACAGTTTTTCACTCCCAAGAATTTTGCTAACATAACCAATTTTAGAAGTATCACAACAGACTTAAGACAACAAATTTGAAGTTTCAATAATAGCTATGTGCCCTATGCAAGATGTGTCTCACTTCATCATGGAGAAGGTGAGCATAAACAAGCTTGAATGGTGATGAACTGACAATGAAGAAGAAACTTAAAGTAGCCACCCAGCACATTACAATAACATGCAATTTTCATTACAAGAATGATGGAAGGGTATATAAGAAAATTAAATGTTAAGTAAAGTGACAAAAAACATGAAGCTCCAACAAATAAAAATTTTGAAATCTAGCTATTGCACAGGAGACAGCCAACAAATGAGAGACCCAAATTCACATCAACAAACTTTAAGAACAGTATCAACTGCCTTCTGAGTAGAGAATTCATGATCTAGCCAATTCAATTCAAGAAGATTTGAGTATTTTGTTTTGCTTATCACAATTGCTTGGTAGTTGAAGATGCTAGATGAAGGCCTTGTTTCAGGAAAACCAAGCACATGAATATCTGTTGAGTTATGCCATCGTCTTCTTTCCTATGACTTATAAATGAGCTTCAAATTGTTGTGAATGTTAGCATTTGATTCATGCTCTTTCATGAATTTTTGTTAATAAAAAAGTTATTCCTTCCTATGAATTGTTGATTTTTCCACTTAGAATGATTTACTGTCTTGCAAAATCATCATTTTAGATGATATATTTGTAAGGGAAAAAAAAAAAACAGAAGAAGAAGAGAGTAAAGGAACAAAATGTTGATACATCCCAAATCCAGAATCACAACAAATACCAGATCATATGCATCATATCCATCACATTTGGAAGCCACATCAAGCAAAATGTCGTCAGAACACAGTAAGGAACGCCTCCGGATTTCATGCTTCAATATAGCCTCGCGTTCTGAGGCAGCAGGAGCAGGCAGTTGCACATGGAAGTCAAACCTTCCTGAAAACATCCAAATACACAAAACCAGTATAAAAAAGACAAACTGAAGAGAAAGGGAAGTGTTAGTAACCTGAAACCTTTCACAGCATACTTTCTAAGTGCAAAAAGTGACAGACCTGAAGAGCTCAATGACTGTGGAATATTCTCCAGAGTCTGCACAGAGGCTATAAAGGCAATCGGGCCAATTCCACATGTGCTCTTCCTTTTTTCCTGTACATTGCCATATTAAATCTTCATGTTCAGAATAGATCCATTTTGTGTTATTTGTAACCTGAAACCAATGTTCCTCTACTAGTGTGGATGTCTTCCAATCAATCATAATTATGCATGAATATGAAGGCACTGTCATTAGAACCGACCAATTGCACATTGTATGCAAAAGTAAAACAGAACACACATTTACAATGGCTTCAATATTATCAATCCAGGAAGAAGGGAAAGACCATGACGAATTTATTACCCCATATTCATCTATAAAATCTGAGAGAAATTTCGTCAGCGCAACAACCGATGTTGAAGGTTGTGATCCTTCAGAGTCAGAAGAGGCTGACACAATGGTATCCAGATCATCAAAGATGACAAGGGAAGGTGCATGATCTAATGCTTCAGATATGGAAGCAGAAAGGGTTTGACGAATGGCCGAGGCTTTATCTAAAGTGAGTCCAGAGCAGCTTACAAAAACTCTGCATGCACAAAACTAAATTAGAGCAATACAAAAAAATGTGTTTGTGTGTGCCACCCTTAAGCCTTGTTATGATTAAATTTGTTCACAAGAATTAACACAGACAAACATTTGATTTACCAGTTAAAAGGAAGAAAAAAACAGACAATTGCATAAATGTGTTAAAAAAAGAATTCCTCACATGTGGGCAAAGAGGTCTTCACGCTCTTCAAGGGATTTTGCAACAGCTCTTGCTAAAGTGGTTTTTCCAGAACCCTAAAAAGCAAACACATTTCAATCTCTTGTATTAACTGATACATGACTCTTGGAATAATATGTTTGATTTGTATGATAAAGCAATGACAAAAAAAATAGACAATTGAACATGTAGGCTTATCAACATGCCAAAATCCAGATACTTTTTAGAAATGAAGGATTTAGTTCCATTGGTGAACAGTCAAGGACTATGAATTTGATTACACTTTTGATTGTTTTATATTTTTTAGATTTTTTGGTGAATTTCATTCTTGAATAAATCATTAGAAACAAGGAGAGAAGGAAGTAGAGATAAAAAAAAAATTAGGTCATCTTCCATTCTCTAGAAAAGACAAGATCTGATGCAACTAAATTCTCATGACAAGAAGCAAAGTAGGATTTAGAATTATTAAGACAAAATTGGTTTTATTTGATTATCTCGCATTTTAAATTGTAATTAGGGAACTCCTTACTAATGTATTTCCAGTTAAGTGGCATGGACATGTTTTCCAGTGTATAATCAGAATCTAACTTGATTTGAAATTCTATTAGGTTCTTGATGCCTTTATAACATCTTATCATATGTTTTGGCATACCCTCTTTCAAGATTGGCTATTGACGTGAGATTTAACATTACATTTCTCTTTTCCTATTTCTGCTGTTTTTCTTTTGGTCTTTTTCTCTCCCTTACCTCATCCCATGACATCTTCACTACCCTCAAATTCTTCATCTATCCACTGTCATTTGGTACATTAATACAAACCTCTAAATGCAACTGAAGCTCAAAAACAAAAGATGCCAGAAAGACTAATTGATCCCAAAATAATATAGGGGCAATAATCATTTTTAGAGATTATGACACTTCTCACCAGTCACCATCCAAACATAGTACACCATGCGAATACATAAACAATAAAGCTTTTTCAGAGAAAGTCAATGTGTGCCCTTTCATCTATTTGTGTTATTAATACCTGTTACAACATTCAAATGATACCTGTTACAATTTCAAGCGGATAGAGGTGTTGTCTTTTTTTTTCATGGATGAAAACAATATTGTCGATTCTCGTTATCTGAGTGATAGTTCAAAATGAGTGTATCTACACATCTTAAACCGGCAGCTTGCACATTTGATTCCCTTAGGCATAGGGTGACAAAAATTAACCATGTGATTTAAACATGTTCCCTGACATATGACACAAATAATCTGGCATCTAACACCTACAAGGAAGTTCATTCATCTTCAAGATGAAAATCTCCATACAATTGAACCAAACAGACAATGTGGGATGATAAAACTATTGTGTGCAGTGCAGTCATGTTTGGTTTGACAGTGATAATGAGCATATTTTGTATATCACACATCAAATTATAGATAACTTTACTAAAATCAAAGAGATAAAACTCACGTGAGGTCCATTTATTAGAATGTGCCCAGGCAGAGGAAGATTGTATGTATTAAACCACGAGCTATAAGGAGGATATAACAACACCATCAATCCTGCATTGAGATAAAATTGTAATCCACTTAAACTATTAACAGGGAAAGGAGAAAATTCTTTACACCTTGGTGGGGCATGTGATGCATGTCAGTAGTAGGAAAATTAAGCGCAACAAAAATTGAGAACTGCATAGGGTGCCAGCACGAGCACACGATGCAGTTTGGCATGACCATGTTATGGCAAAAATATTGGAAAAATCAATCCATAGATGTTTCATCAAGCTACTTTGTCACAATACAAAGATGCATGCAAACACAAAATAATCAAGCATCGTGATTAAAAAAAAAAAACAAGACCGAGAGAGAATACAGGAGAAAGCCACAACAAAACTTTAAGCAATAAAGCTAACTTCAATTCTAAATAGCATTAGATAGACTGTATACACTAATCCAGCTAGTAAAATAAACAGTCACTAACAATCCAAACTTTTCTTCTGCTTTTTCCTTTTCTTTTTCTTTTAGATCAAACAACAATTATAGAACACATGATTAAGGCTCTAAGAAAATTCCAATTCACCAAAACCACAGAAAAGGTTCACCACATAAATATTTACTCAAACAGTCACTCTGTCAAGAACGGAAGAAGATCAAGGTGAAAGTGCAACTAGACAATTACTGACCCCAGTTCGACATGCTAAGAAAAGTTAATATCAATGTAGAAAGAAGGTATCCAGTATTGTGCGCAGAAAACTGGCTTCAACATCCACCTTGAGATTCTTCCATGTCTTAACAAACATGACAGTAGAGATTATCATTATTCCTCATTATCATGTGTATGTGTTCTGTTAGCATCTGGACAACATATATAACAAAGAAATGTAGATCATTACACTATATGCTCATGAACTACAAAATTCCACATGATAAAGGCTTCCCTGAGAACTTCAAGCTCTGCAATTAGAAGCATAGAGAGAAAGTACCTACTGTTAATCACATCAGAAGCAGTTGTCCCCATCCAACTCAAAGATGATGCATTTGAACTAAACCCTGTAAAAGAGTTACTTTCCTTCAAAGAATAGAAGGACACAGGGCCACCTAGTTTCAGCCCTTCAAACAACCCTACTCCAAGATTATCCTTTTTTCTTTCATCGAAGGCAAGACTGTATGCATTCACCTTTATTCCGTGCACAGATTCCTCAGGAATACTCAGTACATACAAGAATTCAAGTTGCATTCCACCAGTCTTATTTCTGTTCTTTAGAGATCCATTTGAATAAGAAGATGCCTTTTCCCTGGTCTTCCTATCAATCCCAAAGTCATATCCTTTCACTTCAAAGTGAAGTAAAGTTTCTTTACCTACAATTAATGAATTAACTTCCACCCCAGAAGTTGAAGCAATAGCATCAAGCTGTGCACGATACCATGCTTGAAGAAGTCTTCTCAATCCCTTTTTATTATCAGGCAGATAACCAGTCTCTTCTTCCTGTTTAGAAGGAAAGTCTTGTGACAGAGAAGCAATAATTTTGTCGTGGATTGACCAATCTACAGCATCCATATAGGTGTCCAAGCTAGTTTTTCTTGGTTTCTGAAGTTTATCGATGTCAATCAGTTCTAGACCAGGCTTCTCAACAGGCTTATCTTGTCCAGGCATCTTAAAGTAACAGGGAGAAAGTGAAAGTGATGCAATGTCCTTCAAATCAGTAATGCATCCCTTTAAATAAATCCCTGAAAACAAAATAATATTCTAAATTCAAAACTGCACAGTATGGCATAAAAAAATCAATTGAGGAGTCATAATTGTTAAGAGAGGAACAAAATCCTTATTGAAGCATTTTAAAGCTAATAATGAAGGTTCACATAAAAGCAAATAAAACAGTATAAAGGAACATAGATAAGATCAATGAGTGCTCAGAATAATTAACATACATGAGTGCAGCCCTGCTCTCAAATACAAACGAAGGGATCGAGCTATCATTACATGTCCTTTAGCCACTGAATCGGAAAACAAAAGGCGGACAATTGCTTGACAAAATTCTTTCTTGTCAGTTAAAGTTCCATTGTTAGCTTCCTTGGGAGAGGCACTTTTCACTCTCAATGCATCGCTATCAGGAGTCTTAACACCATCTTTTGATGACAATCTTGGAACAAGTGTGACCAACTGCAGAGAATCTAAAGAAAACTTTTGAGCAGTTTCAGGATGCATATAAGCAACACAAGTGGGTGCGGTGGCCAGCTCAACACCTTTGACATCACAATTGTGAAACAATCTTCTGTCTAAATCTTGAAGACGCAACATGGCCTTTGCCATATTACTTTCTTTATTAGAAGACTGCACAGTGGCATTTTGTTTATTAACAACCTTTTTGCGTCTTTTTGGAGCAACTGCAACTTCAGCTCCTGGAACAAGTTGAACTGAAAACAATCTCATAGGTCAGGATTAACACTAGTAGTCCATGACAAACCTTAATTTAACATAATTGTCCACGCAACAACCAATGATATCAAAACCAAAGCATATAAAAAAGAAAAGGAATATTATGCACAGACTTGCAACGAGTATAAAAGGAGATTTCTTTAATACAGGTGTGAATTCCAACATTGGATGCTGAGCTCAATTGAGGATCTATGACAGCTTAGCATGAGAAAAATCAATGCATCCATTATATAAATTTGCCAAAAGCAGCAGAATTTCAGCAGCTTGCCTTCACAGTAACAAGGAAGAATAGAAGACACATAAAAGTGGAAGAAAAATGCTAATATGTTACATGGTGAATGAAGTTCTTTCCAACCTCCTGCAGATGAAAAGAATGCTGAAATGATGTGACCAAATTGAATATCCTTAAACGAAATTTTCTATAAAAAATGTTAGATATGGATAAAACGGGCATCCTCTAAAAAAGTTGATTATGTGAATTTGACCCCAGGAATTGTTACGGGTTAGAATCATTATTAAGTGTCCATCAAAGCTTTTGGAAAGTGCTTTGTATTTATACATGTTCTTATACCAGGTCAGAGAATGTCTTATACTGCTTGTTGTCTCTTTTTACATGGTAAAATCTATCAAATTTAGGAGGGGGAGGGGATAGCAGACAGGAAAAATGTAAATTATATACACTTGTTTCATTATATTAATCGAAACTCTAATATGAAAATACATAATTAAGACCATAACAAATGTACCTTCAAGGTATTATGAATCCTATCATTTGGAAACAAGTTAACTTGTGTTGTGTGTGTGTGTGTGTGTGTTGGGGGAGGGGGGGGGGGAATCTAGAATATATCCAAAACATACTCCCACACAAACAAACTTGACATTGAGTTCAAACCAGATTTTTCTTTTAAATATCACTTTCTTAGACTCCCAATACACCTTAATACCTAATCTCATAATACACCAAAATTACCTTGAGGTCAAAATACAAATGCAATCCCGAACAAACCACATAGATTCACAATATGCCATAACAATATTGAGCAGCTGCAGAATACAACTTAACGAAAGGTGAACACGAGTAGCAATTCTTCGGTAAGCAATGTATTACAGTTGAATTTATCAAGATCACAAGCCACAGTTTGGTAATAGGACGTGGTAAGACCTCAACTTTTGTACTTCAATAGCTTTATGTGAGTCATTATTAGAGTTCAATAAAATCATTTTTTTTAATGTACATCCAAAAGCACAGCATCATTTCAAGAATTGATAAATCAGTGTTTAATTCCAGAACTAAATTATACGAAATAAGAAATTGATAACAACAAAAATGCAATTCCTTAAACCACATAACTAGAAAGCACAACTCACAAAAAAAAAAAAAAACAAGGCTGGTAATCACTGAAATTTCATCAAGCTACTATAATTTGAGTGGAAAGTTGCAGACATCATCTTACCCACCGCTCTCTTGGGAGATGTTGAAACCACGAGAAATGTAATGACAGCGCCGCCATGTAACCACAAAGGAAATCTCATTCCTTCATTGACAATCCTCACCTGCAAGCCGATATGATTTCTCAAATGGGAGAAAAAGAAAAGGAGAAGAAAAGAAATAGCGCAAGAAATACCTGCTTTAATATGGAAGCCTCGGCTTGTTCAGCGTTAAGTTCTAAAACTTCCCAATCATCCTCACTATGAGGTTCAATGGTTACTAAAGTCGCGTTGACAACATTAGAAACAGCCCTGACTTGAACACTAATATGATCAGGCAATGAAATGCACTCTGCAAATTGTTGCGCAACCTTCACTCCACAGATAACCAAAAAAAAAAGCAATTAATCCTTGAAATTTGCAGTAATTAGATTAACTAACGCTCCAGTTTAAAAAAAATAAAATGAATCAGATGTAAATTGAGGTACCTCGATGGAGGAAGAGGAGGAGGTAGCACCGGACCAAGCGACGGTCCAGTGACGGTTGGCGGACGGAGAGCGTAGTTCAAGAGTGAGAAGTGGAGGGAGAGGAGCAGGGCGGCGAGTGGATTCAAGGATTTGGATTAGGTTGAAAGGAAGAGAGACAAAGCAATTCTCTATACCGCCCACGTGCTTCACTTGGAATTCCATTTTTCGATAACTCAA
>Ga0325403_1002055_pt1 | contig 17509 bp, 8 predicted proteins | sample PopdelMetagenome_19_FD_205665 | JGI IMG/M metagenome (GOLD analysis project Ga0325403, IMG submission 205665) | Populus deltoides microbial communities from Bellville, Georgia, United States - Xylem-PdKOR-R4 | ecosystem: Host-associated > Plants > Phyllosphere > Stem > Wood/Secondary xylem...
ATTCCATTGATTGCTTTCTTTAAAGGGTTTTATTTGTAACTCAAAAGAATGAGTAAAGTTTGTGTCTTTGGAAGAATTTTGATTTCTGGGTTTGGAATTTTGATTTTCAGAATTTATAGAGACGGAAGAGAAGGGAAGAAGCGTGCATAGGAAGGAGATGTATCTATCAAGTTCGATGTCAAGAGTAGAAGAGTGCGGCGGTGTTTATGATTTGAAATAAATTATTTTATAAAAAAATATTTTTAGTTAAAATTAATTTAAAAAAATATTTTGTTAAAATTATGATTAAAATTAAAATTGAAGAAAAAGTAGTTTAATGTATTTGGTAAAGAATGTTTTTAAAATTAAAATTATAAAATAATTTAAATATATATATATATATATATATATTAATATTGATGATTTTTAATTTAAATATTGTGGATTTAACCATTGTTATTATATCATGAAATAAATCATATTTTATATAAAATATTTTTTATTATTCCATGAAACCATCTACAATTCCATTACGTATGAAATACATCCGATAAGAACTACAGTTTCCATAATTTTTTTAGCGTGTAATAAAATTAGATAAAATATTATCAGGTATAAAATTCACTCTAAACTAGTTTTTTTTAAAAAAATGTTAAAAAAATTAACATACTAAAAAAATAAAAAGAGTTCACGCAGTGCAAGTGAACAGTGTATCACACTGCACATTGTTCATGTTAATTGCATTGTTCATTGAACAGCGCAATTAACATAGAATCCTTGCAGTGTAAGAAAAGCAAGGAATCCTTGCTTTTTTTTTTAACTGCGTTTCCAATGCAAAAATCAAGTGGGAACCATGAACAATATATAACTTTTTTTTAAAACCAAATGGTTACAAACTGCGTTTTAATTAAAATGTCGCCACAATCACGTAGCCAAACAGGCTCGAAGTATGTTAAACTGGCTTCCATAAATTGGTATGACAGGATGGTTTTTAGTTATTTTTTAAACTGTTTTTTATTTTATAATATATTAAAATAATAATTTTTATTTTTTAAAATTTATTTTTATATTAATATATAAAAATAATTTTAAATTATATAAAAAAAGTAATTTTAAATAAAACATTTTAGAAATTCTTAAAAATATTTTTTGAACTAAAAAACAAACACATCTCTTTGTCTTAGTGACTCATTAAAGTCATAGTAAGGGTGATTATTTTTTGTTTGATTCGATTTTTATCAAAAAAAAATAACCAAACCAACGAAACCTGTTCAAACCGACCGGTTTCAATTCGATTCGTTTTTTTAGACAAAAACCGGTTCAAACCAATTTCGCTCGGTTTTTTCGGTTTTATCTCAGTTTTTTTCAAGTTTTTTCGGTTTAAATTCGATTCAATTCTGTTTTTTTGGTTTCATGCTTATAAAATCAAAATCGAACAGAACCAATTGGTTTTTTTAAAATTTTAATCGGTTTAATCGGTTTTTTTTCACGGTTTGGTTTTTTCGGTTATTGTTTTTCGATTTTCTCGGTTTAATCGGTTTTTCAGTTTTTTTTTCACCCCTAAGCCATAGTAAACAAATTGTTTTGACAATATTATATTTTTCATCTACTTAATTGAAAAATTCTTTACAATAAAAAATGATAATTAAAAATTAAAAATTAAAAAAAATTAAAAACTACCATAGATGTTGATTGAACCCATAAATAAATAAAAATGGAGTATTATATTTTTTATCTACTTAATTGAAAAAATATTTATAATATAAAATAATGATTATACAATTTAAAATGAAAAATCTTTTTAAGAATAATTAAAAAGTACCATAGACGTTGAAAAGGTTTCTTTCATGGTTTTATTTTAAAAAAAATACAAAATGATATTTTTTTATATTGATCTGTATTTAATCAGTCATGTCAACTTGTAGCTCAAATTATAAGTTAGGAGGGGTTAAATTATTATAATAAAAAGTTGATGCACAAGGATTTTTATTGATAGACTATTTTTCTTAGTCATTATTTTTTTTCTTTTAGTTTAGGAAAATATTTTTATTTATGGTGTCTTTATTTTTTTTAATTTATTTAGGGTTTTTATTATTTCTCCTTTATTTTTTAGGTTTCTAGTGTATTTAGATTGATTTTTTATTTATTTAGGGTTTTTATTATTTCTCCTTTATTTTTTAGGTATCTAGTGTATTTAGATTGATTTTTTAACTTATTTAAGAAGTTGTGAACCTTTCATAGAAACAAACTACATCAGAGTTATTTATTCAATAATAAAAATGCAAATTAGAGTTCTATGTAATCACCCTATTCGACTTCAATTCTATTTTTCTAGTTTGTTGTCTTTTAGCGTGTTATTTTCATCTACATCAGTTGATATCAAAGCCTAATAGTTCTTAGTGGTTTTGATTAGAGTACGTAGAGAACATGTTTCAGAGCTCAAAGATTCATGAAAGTTAGTTAATATGTGTTGTTGAATAACCATAGCCGAAAGAGGTTGCAAAATAATATATTGTATAGGAAAGGATGAGGCGGTTCCTTTCAAAAAGAAGACGTTCAATAACTAGTGTATTGTGTCCTATCTATGTCATTTGTTGATATTAGAAATACTAGTAGTGTGATCTACGATGAAACGACCTGTACAAAGATATTGTGTAAAGGACCCACAATGAAACGGCCTGTATAAAGATGTTATGTTATGGACTTATGATGGAGTGATTCACACATAAAGAATGTTTATGAAGGATGGTTGCTAACTCGGGTTTGAACTCAAGGAAAAGTTCTTTTCAATCCCAAGAAACTGATGCAGGAGTTTTTTTAAGAAAAAACATATTTTTCTTAATTAATTTTATTTTTATATATATTTTTATTTTTCTATCAAATATTATTAGGCATTTCTAGTTTTACAATATGAATGGAATAATTTTTCTATTTCTATTTTCCTCCTCGATATTAATAAAGTTTTCTAGTTTTTTTTATATAAAAAGTTGGAATAGCTTTTGGCAAGTGAAAACTTGAATGAATAAAAGTAGAATATTTTGAATGTCTCCCTATAAAAAATAGAATATTTTGAATGTCTCCCTATAAATATGGTTTTATTGGTCTTTAAAGGTTTTAACTCGTAATAAACCTCGTTATCATTCGCTTTCATCTATGTCAGTTAGTATCGGAGCTTTGAGTCAGTTGGTATCAAAGCTCAACGATACTGGTGATTATTTAGTTTTTATGTACTTGAATAACTATGGCTAGAAGAGGCAACAGAACATGATGTGCTCGTGTAGGAGGTTCACTCTAAAAAAAAATGTTTAAAAACTAATGATAGAAGACGTGCAAAGAAAGATTGCAGAACTGAAAATAGGTGTTCAAGAACTAGTGATACAAGATATATGAAAATAAATTGCAAAATTAACCCGTAAGTTGGAAAGGTGAGTGTTAAATAATATTTATGTAGTCTTATTTATTAAGGGTAGAATAGTACTTTCAGTTTGACCTATATATACTTTATTTGTATTTAGGTTAAGACCATGCATTCATAATATACAGATTATTCAGAATTCTAGTCTCCTTTCTCTATTTGATCTCAATTAATTTAACAGTGAGGAGCCCTAGAATAATGAGAAGAGTGATCGTGAATTCATGGTTAATTTTAAAAACTCATTTAAGAGGAATATGAGTAGAAGAAGCAACTTATTGACCAAGACAAATATAGTATTAAACTAAAAATGTTGATGATTTCAGTTAGATTGGAATCAACCACCAAGAGAGGAGCATCACTGCCAAGCATTGCTAACACTGAAGTCAAAAGAAGATCATCATCAATGCCTAATTGGGGTCAGCTTCTTAGTGATGTTTTACTTCAAATTCTCAACCGTCAGTCTTTCGTTGATGTTCAACGAGTCAAAACTGTTTGTTAACTGGAATTCTGTTGCGAAACAACTTAAACTCTACACCAAGTTCCATGGAATTCCTTGTCTCTTGATTCCTCCACGAGATGAAGAAGGTAATGCAAACAGCAAAACCAGTACCAGGAAGCATATAAAATCAAACTGTTATTCAGTATTGAAGGACAGATTTATAGCACCAAGTATGTTGCGTCGAAGGAGATTTGCGATCAGAGTTTTAGTGTTGGATCATCTCATGGATATTTGATCTCCATCAACTGTGAAAGAAACACCCTTTTCGTTTTCAATTCTCTAACCGACAAACGAACAGAACTTCCTGCCAAGGACACTTTCTTGGGGAGAATAAGGGATGATATGGATAATGGAGGTGAATATATACATTATTGAATTTGCTCCTGAAGCTGCCTCAACTTCAAGATTTTATAGGGGGTGGACGTGTTCAAGACAGCTGAGAGAGCACTTTATTCAAAAGGCTATTTTGTCATGCGACCCATGTCATAATAAGAGCTATCGAGTGGTACTATTCTGTTGTCAAAATTCGAAATTCGCTTTCTGTCAGTGTGGAGATAGTGGGGCAATGTCATGGATGTATCTTGATGCTATGGTGCCCCGTTCCATGATATTATTATGTGCCATGAAAATAAGCGATAAGCACTCGCGAATTTTGGCACTCTTGCTGTTTGGGACTTGGGAGCTTATAGTTTTCCTGCAAGCACGAAGACTATATCGAAGCCTTTCTTGAGTGCATCAACGTGGCCAATGCTAAATGTTTCGAGTTATCTTTACACCTCCAGACTTTACTTGGTGGAACATCTGGTAGAGTTTTGCTCGTTGTGAGGCGCATAGGGGAATTTGTTGATGAGGAACGTAGAGTGTTGCATGAAGGAGGCTTGCTTACTGACAAGGCTGCTGAACCTTTGGTTTGTCCATACAGGACATTGCTATTTGGCTTGTTTAGGATGGACTTTGAGAAGGAAACATGGGTGAGCGTGAAGTCGTTGTATGATCAAGCAATATTTGTGGGTGGAAATCACTCCCCATGAGTCTTAGGTGCCGTTTGGTATTGTGACTGTAGATAAACACAAATATTATTATTTGGTAATGCTCTACCACAATTTTGCATTGATAGGTCCCACCATTAACTGTGGCACAGCAACATGTTTACAAGAAACAGCTCGTTGCTGCTTCTTGTGATGAGAAAACCCATGAACAGTGGAGCCATGCTCCACTGTTCTGACCGGACCGGTCCGGTTCAACGCTAAAAATGTATTGAACCAGATCCGACTCAATAAAATAAAAAAAATATTTTTTTTATTTTAAATTGTGTTTTATTCGAAAAACTAGTGTTAAACATTATTCAATGACTACATAAATTAGACGGAGATCGCTTGATGACGCCGCATTTGCAGAATTTGATCGCAATCTCAATTTTATTCCTGATTATATTTTACCTGATATTGTTGCGCTCTTAAGAAATTTGTGAAAACTATAGTCCTTGTCGGATGTCTTTCATACGTGATGGAATTGTAGATAGTTTAATGGAACAATAAAAAATATTTTATATAAAGTATTATTTATTTCATAATGTAATAGCAATAGTTAAATCTACAATATTTAAATTAAAAACTATCAATATTAATATATATATTTTAAATTATTTTATAACCTCAATTTCAAAAGCATTCTTAACCAAACACATTAAACTACTTTTTGTTCAACCTCAATTTCAACCACAGTTTTAACCAAAAATCTATTTTTTCAAACCAACCTCAACTAAAAGTACTTTTTATAAAATAATTTTTTTCAAATCACAACCACAACGCTACCGCAATACCAAACACACTTAGTTGTGATCTTCTAGGATTTGAACGGAATTCTATGTACTTTACTGATAATTACTGGGAGCGAATGAACGAGGATTACTTGTATGGTGGTCATTATGAAGTTTCATGATAAAGAACTGATTGTGACTAGGGAAAGTAGTAACATCTTTAACGCACATTACCTGAGATAAGCTACATTGTGTAGTCTGAATATGGTTTAAATGTATTGATGGATTCCTAACCAGCGGCTCGTCTATTACTCAGAACAAAGATTGAACCTCATAAATAAATCTAGCATTTTGAATTTATTATTGGCTCATATACCCAGATAAATTCTTATAGGAAGAATCCATGTTGGTACCCCTAACAGGGTTGTCTATATTAGAAGGCGGAAATGTTTTCCACAACTCATATATTATGGTAAAAGAAATATTCTCAATTAAAATTAGTAAATATCCAAATAATTCTAACAATTTTTTAGTCAATTCTTGATATTTAGATATCAGCTTACTTGTAAGTACAATATTTATGCCAAAATATTGACCATTAATCTTTAGAAATTAAAATTTTTAGGGTTATTGAAATAATGGCCAAAATCCTTTGAAATTTTACAAAGTTGATCAAAAATCCATGCAATATATTTTTTTTAAAAATGCCAGAATATTTTAGATTTTGAAATAATGCTTTAATAATTTTTAGGAATTTTGGCTATATGCAATTTAAAATAAAAATTATATTTTTAAAATATTTTTTTTTTATGGAAGGGAACTGATTTATTTAATACCAAAAAAGCACCTCACGTGTAGGTCACAATTTCAAATATTAAATATGTAAAGGGAGAAAAAAGTAGAAAATTCAAAATTAATTGTAAAATGATCTTCCAACAATTAAAAATTTATTAATAACTAGACGAAGACCATATTTGGTAAAACGTAAATAAGAAATGTTGTTATCAAGGCTATTTCAACCATGATATCAATTCAGAACAAATTATCATTCATCAACTCAAAAATAAACAACGTCAAACATTCACACAATTCTTATTGATTTCACAAACTTATATTCCAATTTCATGCGAATTCAAATTATTCAACCCAAATCCAAACATAAATTCACACATCAACATTTAATATTTAAAAAGTAATCACAACCTAAAAGAAAACCAACAATCCAACACAAATTAGATCAAATTGCAAAACACATCAAACCAAATTAAGTGTCCAGTAGTCCAAATATTATACAAAATAATAAATTTTGGTCCTAAAATTTCACAATCTTAACCATTTGTCAAAAAAATAATTTGAGGTTGTAAATAGACCTATCAAGGACTAGGAATCAACTGGAGAGGCTGATGTAACCCAAGACCAATGCTGGTAGTAGGGAAACAGTGGCGATGTGTGGGTTTCACGTGTCACTATCATTATCGGCTTGTGGAATTGCGCATCATTACCAGTGAGAAAGGAAAACTAGTGGATCTAAAAAATCTTCTTATGTTTCTTCATATGCTAATGGTGAGTATTATCATCACCTGCAAAAACAAAATCACACCAACAATAATTGGCTTTCCTTTTCTTTAGATTTGTTTCCCTCTTCCATGGCTGGGTTGGTTTTGTTTCTTCTTCTTTTTTTACTACTGATGAGTCTAATTTCGATGGATTTTTGAGGTGCAAGATGATGTGGGGGGTTGTTGGTTTCAATCGATGATGAAGTCAGTAGTTGTTGACTGTAAGGGTGGAATAAGCATTGATAGGCATTTGTTGGTTTAGTTGTCTTAGGGAAACTCACCACCACTAGTGGTGTTAAGGTCGAGAGAGAAAGACGGGGTTATTGATTGGAAGGCGGGCTATGGAGGAGGGCTTATGAAAGAGGAAGCAACATTAAGTAGAAAGGAAATAGTCATTATGACCTATGATTGTGATGCGAACCTCGTGATCACGCAACCCACAATCAAGATTAAGATTTGATCCAAGGCACCAACACTATTGGAATGAGTAGAATGACGCCATAAAATCAGTTAATCTTAGGTCTAATAGGAGTGTAACACAATAAAAACTTGCCCCAAGGCACCAACGCTATTGGAATGAGTAGAATGACGCCACGAAGCCAGTTAATCTTTGATGAGTCAGATTTAGTTCGTTCAAGAACTGAAGAATGCAAGAATCACTCTCACACGTTAAAACTGAAAAATTCAGGAGTAATAATCATCCAAGGCTGCTGAAATTTAGGTTATATAAGTTTAAATAGCTCTTGAAAAACTAGCCCTAATTGACCCCTTATGTGGACTTATATGAGGTCCACTCAAAAACTAACCCAAAACCCTAAACTGAAAAGCCCATAACCTGATCCAAACAAGCATTGGATCCCAGCTCAAAACAAAGTTTTAATTAAGCCCAAACATGAAAGAAAATAATAAAAATAACTAATTTGTTATTAAATACTACTAGTCCTTTTTTCCTTGTGTAACTAGGATGAATAAGGAATCCTTATAAGAAAAGGATTCTAAAACATTAACGAATCATTACCACACTTAGAGATTATATTGCAGCTCATTAAATATCCTTGTGGAACTAGGAAATTCCCAAAACCAGCTGTCACATCCTTGTAGAAAAAGAATCCTAACCAAATAGGAAGTTCATAAGTCAAAAGGAAGTAAATAATAAAATGTGTACAACCTCTATTGACCAGTATTTCCATGCCTTTTCAAACTTTGAATGACCTGAAATTATAACCCAAGGTAGGACAACATGTCTGGAGAGTTCACGTAAAATTTTAGCCCGATCCAACGGTCGGTCGGATTGAGAATTATGATTGTTGTCGTAAACTTGGATTATTGCGTATTTTACGCCAAAATCTGAATCTGACCTTACTTAGGTCGTATCACAAGGCTGAATCGTATCAGTTTAGTTGTATGGGCAGCTACTCACGATGGTTGAGGCTATAGTGACTTATAGGTGGATAATGTAGGAATTGCTAGCTGTTGTTTGGAAGGGTCATTGGTCCACAGCTGAGCTGGAGAGGAAAGGATGGATGCGTGGAAAGGGAGCTGCTCATTGTATTTTTTGGTCAAAGGCTTATTAGGAGGGCTGCCATTGAGGGTGGTCGGTCGATCTCAGTTAAAGAAGATAGTGGCATGTGGCCAAAGAAGGTTGGCCAAGAGATGGGAGGTTGAAGATGGGTATCCTTTTTTTGTTGTGTGGTTAATGACTTCTTTTGGAATAATATGTCTAGGATTTTTTGTGTTGTATGGGTCTTTTAGGGGAGAGTGTGTGCTAGAGAGAAAAGTATGTGAACAAATTTTTGGCTTTTTTTTTTTTGTTTTTGGCTCCCTAAAATTTATCTCTCCTTGTGTGTGTGTATAACTACCTATATATAGGTAAAACCTTTTATCTTCTTCCCCTCAATTGTTTGATCCCCAAGCAATCTAAATTTTCTTTGACCCCTAATTTTCTTCCTTTTCAGTTTTGGTCCCTTTGCCCATTTATTATATTTTGATTTTTTTTATTTTTTTTGTATTTTATTTTTTAAAAAAGAAAGGCAACATCAACATTGACTAAAAAAACATGTTAACAACTAAACGCGTTGAAAGTAGATTTTTTACATTTTAAATTATTTGGAAAAGACACTGAAAATGATGCAGATATGTCAAAAACAATTTTTTTTTTTAGTTTTTGTTGTTTTTTACTATTTGTTGGTTTTTTAAAAAATTGAATGAAAAATTAGGTAGCAACAGATGCCCTCTTTTTACAATACTTACCGAGCAAAGACTTATCAAGGGTTTTATGTATTAAGTTTGTAAAGACAAACAAATTGTTCTTCAAACCTGATCTTCTTAAAACTTTAGCTCGGTTGACTTGAGACTCTATCTTCGCAACCATCTCCTTCAACCAGAACTATGATTCAAATATTTCCATCATGAAATAAACCCTCTCATTTTGGTGACTTTTGTTTTCATTTTCTTGACCTAAAATCCTGCATCTCAGCGATTCTCTTCAACTAGAACTTTGGTTTCACAGCTCAGTTAACTTAAAATCTCAATATGATAATTCCCTTTAACTAGAACTATGATTCAAATATTTCCATAAGGAAATGAATCCTCTCATTTTGGTGACTTTTTTTTTTTAGTTTAGTTGACCTAAAATCATGCATCTTAGTGATTCCTTTCAACAAGACCTTTGTTTGCACAGCTTAGTTAACCTAAAATCTTAATCTGACAATTCCCTTTTAACCAGAATCCATTCTTTTTGTCTTTATCTTGACCAACCTAAAATCCCAATCTAGCAATCCTCTTTAACCCGAACAAAAATCTCTTTCTTTAACTCTGTCAACCTAAGATCCTAATATGGCAATCTCCTTTAACCAGAACCAAGATCTTACCTCAGCTCGGTCAACCTAAGATCCCAATCTGGCTATCTTTTTTAACCAAAACCAGAATTTATGTCTTCAACTCGAACAACTTAAGATCCCAATTTGGTTGTCTGGTGATCCAACCATCTTAGAATTCTAAAAACTTTGTTTTTTGTTTTTAATAAAATGGTCTCATTATCACGAGTGACTTGTCCCTTTTAGAATTGAAAAATCAGACTATTTTCACGGGCAATCTACCCCTTTTGACTTTCAAAAATTTGGTCAATTTTCATGGGTGATCTGCTCCTTTTAAAATTCTAAAAGGAATTTCAGTAAGCCTCCATGCTTTCCTAAAATTGGTCTATTTTCACGAGCAACCTATCATTTTTTAAATTCCAATTTCAACAAGCCTCTATGCTTTCCTAAAATTGGTTTATTTTCACGAGCGACCTGTCTTTTTTCAAACTCCAAACAAAATTTCAGCAAGTCTTCATGCTTCCTTAAAATTGATTTATCTTCACAGGCGACCTATCCATTTTGAAATTAAAAAATTGATATATTTTCATGGGCAACCTGTCCTTTTTCAAATTCCAAAAATAACTTCAGCAAGCCTCTATGCTTTTTTGAAATTGGTTTATTTTCATGGGAGACTTACCCATTTTGAAAATTTCAAATAGGATCTACATTGGATCCTTCCAAAACTTTTATAAAACAAAATTCAAAAAAAAAAAAATACCCTCCTAGGGTAAACTCTTAAAACGAGTGTCTTATCTTATGACCTTTAGTTATTCGTGCCTTATGGATAAGATGTCTTTGGCATTTCTTGGCTTCCGTTCACCCATGCATTTTTCACCAACTTTCCTCTTGATTAGCGAATCCTATACCAACACTATTTCAAAGTTAAGGTTAAACCATATGCAATGTATGCTTTTTGAAATATAAGCCCCCCGTGTTCAATACTCCATCATCATATGGTGTCTTAGCTTGCCATCCGAAGCCTTCTTAATCCTTTAATTCACTAGCTCATTCGAGTATATCATATCTCAATCTTCTACTTGAATGTAAGTGCTCATCATGGACTATCCAACAACCATTATTGTTCTCATTGTTTATCAAGTCTGACCAAGGCCTCAAGTGTGATGTTGCTTGTTTCATCATGAAAGAGTTTAACAAATCATAAAATTCTTGGATTATTTCAGAAAATACCATCTGATTATCTATGTGCATCCTGCCAACAATTATCAAAAGGGTTTTTTGGTGTTAACCTTATCTTAGATTGTTAGTTAGCCGTAAGGTTGCCTTTAATTAAAGTCACGACCCTTATGGAAAAGCTCTTCATGTTTTGAGAGCATCAATTATTAGTTCAAATCGCTTACTTGATTAAAAAAGGATTTTAAAAACACGTAATACAGACTATAGTTCTTGGTCATAAAAAAAAGAAATTCGTAGGCTCAAAATGTGTTTGAAGGTTTCAAAGACCTAGGATCACCATTAACTATTCATTTCACTCTCTTTCATTTGCTATCTTTGTAATGACATATAACCATGCCATACATCAAAAAGTCTTGTTTTCTAATACTGGACAAGAAACTTCGTTTCCATTAATCATAATCAAACAATGATATATAATCATGCTTCATCTTTTCTAAGGAATCTCCATTAATCAAAATCAAGTAGTGGCATATAATCATGCCTCACCTCTTTATAGGATTTTTTATCAATCAAAAACTTTCAATGTTATTAATCAAGGTCAAACATTAGCATATAACCATGTCATTCTTTTCAACAGGAATTTTCATCTCATTCAATCAATGGTTCAAGAAGTTCCATTCTTATAAATCATTAGCATATAACCATGTCATTCATTTCATTATTAATCTCAAACTTAAGGAGAATATTAAATTTTATTGTCCTTCATTTATCTCATGATACTCCCTCATCTTTTTGTTATCTTACATTTCAATTTGAAGGAAGGGCCAAGGTTCACTACCAATTGTTAGCCTCATTATTTCCTCATTTTTCTTTTGTTATCTTTGTAAAAGAAAGGCATATAACCATGCTACATATTTCATTTTCACCTAAAAGATCAATATTCTCTTAATAGAGGTCATAATGCAACTCCAACTTTTCATTTTATGGATAACCAATATAATTATTTAAAGACATTGGAGGCTTTATCACAAATACCAAAAGACATGTTCACAGTTCAGTATTTTTTTCTTTTTATGTTTTTTACTACTTTTTACTCTTGCCCTCGACATCAACTTTTAGCAATTATTGTGTCTTTTCTCAATTAAAACCTTTCTTGCTCCTCCTAGACATGATAAGCATTTTTCTACTTTTAACATTTTCATGGCATTCCACCAATCATCAAAACTTGATTTGTCTTTAAGTGTAGACAATTTTTACTTTTGGCTTTCTAAGTCTTTCTTAAAGTTTTTCTAGATGCCCCTTAGTTTAGGGTTTTTTCCATTTTTAGTCATTTCTCAACCATTGGGTTTTCATTCTTAGCATTCCATTTACCATTGATTATATTAGTGTCATCATCTTTTCAACCAAAAGATCTCTCACTTGCCCCTGGTGTGGGGTGTGATCCAGGTTAAGGTTTCTTTTCTAAAGAAAGATTCCAATCAGACTCAAATTGGGATTGTAAGGAATATATTTTTTAAGAATTATAAAAAGAATAAAAAAAATGATAGCTTTTTCATTTCAAGAAAGGTTGGTTAGAACCAATAAATTTTGACTTTGTCTAGTGTAATAATTTGAACTTGCAATGAACCATGATTCGTGAGTTCATAACTATCGAATCTACTACATGTCATTATGTATACTGCTATGACTTAGCTCCATGATGTGTGTATTAATTTCATATGTGAGCTAAATATTATTTGGTCATCCCATATTATTTGTCATGATATTTTAACAAACGTTGAATCATTTATGCAAATAAAACATTTTTAATCTTTTAGGATTGATTAGTCTTAATTTCACATGTTGGAGTTTGATCAAAATATCATAGCTAATAATAAAATGCTAAACATCTCCTAACAAAAATAAAAATAAAAGGCATATTTCATTAAAAAAGATGATTTAATCTTAAAATAATGTGTTGAATAGCAAAATTCCATAACAAAATTGTTGATAATGCACACACTAATTAGGTCAGCTTCTCCAACAATCACTCATGTCTCGTCATTCTTTATCAATCTTTGTTATGCTCATGATGATCCAGTGACAATATGGTAGATGACATCATCCTCAACTTGCCTCTTACTTATTAACTTCTGGACTCGATACTTGAAATTCTGGAAATTACTCATATCTATCATTTGGATTATACCATTTAGGGAATAGTGATTTGGGGCAATTGTTCTTGAGAGTGTGGTAATTCCATTGTTGTATCCAGTTGTGCTCCTTCCTGGGCAATAAAAGTGGATCAAAATGGAAAGCATCCATAAAGTAAACTCTTTCCTAATTATAGCATATCAATGCTTTCCGTCTTGAAGTTGAAAAATATCATGTCGGAAAAATATTTTCCCATCAGCACAATGTCAGCATTACAGAAGACCAAAGGACTTGCATGAGGTTTTTTTCTCATTAAAACCCCTATGTTTATTGAGTGTTTTTTTGTTTCATTATCTTCCGTTGTAACTCTTCATAGTTCATATTTTCATGAAATCACTCTTCTTATTAATATAGGTCATGGCAAGTTTTCCTTCGTATTCTACAAGCCCAATATCGTAGCTATCATTACCCTTAGAAGCTGGTGGAGGAAGTGGAAGCAAGCAATAGCTCTCCCTTTTTCACATTAAATGCAAATATGTTTATTTTCCAAATAAGCCAATGAAGTGAATCATTCGCTAATATTTTTTTCATACGACGAAGGGACTCTTTTTGTGGCAATTTTACCTCATCCAACAGCTTCCACCTCCAAGTCTTTGAGTTAAATAACTTGACTCTAATACAGTGGTACATATATAATTCTTCATCATGCAGACAGAACTTGGGCTTCAAGAATCTCACGATCTTGTAGTATAAAGGATTTGATCTTTCAACCATCATGTTAAATTCTATAGTGTCATATCGTGTCTTCGGATTCGAGATCTTTTGTCATTGTTTGGAAGTAGGGTCGCCCATATAATAGCATGGTCCATGATATGCCTGGCAGAGTAACACTTCTTGATTTATTGATGCCACAATCTTCACATGGTCAAGAAGGAAATTAAATGACATTTTAGGATGAGGCTCGGAGTGTTAATTGAAATAAAGGAAATATGATATTCATTCCTGATCATACTTTGTATAAAGAACCCAGAGACAATGTTGGTTCTTTTTCTGTGTGGTTTCGTGAATATAAATTCGTAAGTGAACTTGTTGCACTCCTTGAAAAAAAGCCTACATTTCCCCCACAATCTACATTGATGAATGCATTAAAACTTCATAGATGACATCCAGGTATAGGTCATGAGATGATTTCATGGTAAAGCAAAAGTTCTTGTTACTAGCTTAAAGAAAACCACAACAATTCTTCTGGATTGGAAGTTAAGCAAATCCTTCTTAGCACTGTCAAACGTTGTCAGCTCTTGACTCTTTAAGGGAAAACAAGATTTTAAGGACCTGTATTTCAACTTATGAGCATGTTTTTATATGATGAACTTGTCCTTCAAAGGGTGACACATGGTTGTTACTACTGCATGATGAACAAGAATTTTGATTCTTGCTCAACCTCTACAACAAAAATTTCCTAAGTGACAGTCATTGTGTCACTCGTAAATCCTGAACTTAAGATAAAGGCTTGGTTTGATATAAAACATGTGTAGGTAGCATACACCCTAAAAGTAAGTTCTAACCCTATTACATGAGACAGAGGGTAAGTTTACTACTTAATCTCTAAAAAGGATCTCTTGGTGTCATAATGATCACCCTCATAGAGGTAATATAAGGGCTCAGTAGGTAATGAGATGGCACGTATATCAATCATTACCATTTTAAGCACTCAGGAAAGAGTCAGATGGTTTCACAAACTTAAACCATGACTAAAGTCATAAGATAAGTCATTACTCCCCCACCTAACCTGAAGTTTCCATGCATGTGCATTTTGAAATGCTATATCATAAATAGACTAGTGATGCATGAAGACATTCATCTATATCCAACGTACATGTATGAACAGAATAAAACAAGCTAAAGTGTAAATAAGTAAACAAAGAAGTAAGCTAAATGCGAAAATTTAAACACGTCAAATCACATAAACCACATAAAACACGCAAAGCCTAGTCCAATGTTGTGAAAAACAAAAATTCCTCGGTCAAGTCGCCATTTTATCGACATGGTGGAATGTTAGGGTCAAGGAGTCGCCACCTAGTTATTTGGTTTAGGGTCACTAAGAGACCCAGGTGGACTAGTCTTGTATAAAGTTCTAGCATGAATGACTGATTGTGGTTAGGAAATGTATTAGCACCTCAAGCGCACTGTACCTGAGGTAAGTTACACTGTGTGATCTGGATATGATTTAAAGGTGTTGATAGGTTCCTAATCGGTAGTCCATCTATGGCTCAAAACAAAGATTTAAACTCATGAATAAATCTGGCATTTAGAATTTATTATGGGCTCATATACCTAGATAAATTCTTATAGGAAGAATCCATATAGGTACCCTGACAAAATTCGCCTATTATAGAAGGCGAAAGTGTTTTCTACGATTCATATATTGTGGTAAAAAATAATCCCAATTAAAATTGGTGAATATTCAAATTAATTCTAAAAATTTTCTAGTCAATTACTGATATTTAAATATCAGTCTTCTTGTAACTCTAGTATTTATACCAGAATGTTGACAATTAATTTTCAAGAATTAAAATTTTTAGGGTTATTGAAATATTGGCCAAAATTCTTTGGAGTTTTACAAACGTGTTGTAAAATCCATACAATATATTTTTAAAAAAATGATAGAATATTTTAGCTTTCGAAATAATACTCAAATAATTTTTAGGATTTATGCAATTTAAAATAAAATTTTTATTTTTAAAAGAAAATTTATTTGTTGTTTTTATAGAAATTAACCGATTCATTTAATATCAAAAAAGCATCTCACGTGTAGATTATTATTCTAAATATTAAATACATGAGAGTAGAAAAAAATTCAAAATTCAAAATTAATTACAAAATAATCTTTCAATAATTAAAAATTTATTAAGAATCAAATTAAAATTATATTTAACAAAACACAAATAAAAATATTTTTATTGAGGCTATTTTAACCACAATATCATCTTGGCTTGGTCTCTTGCTTTCTTGTTTTCTTGCCTTCTTCTCCTTTCTGCCCTAAAGGAGTCTGCCAGTTTCTTGCAAAGCAATGGCTATCAGTACATATGGTTTCCACATCTCAAGAAGGAGACGGTCATCCTCGTCAAGTTTGGTTTATACGGATTCCAAAAGATGAAGATCGTCATCAATACATGATAGGGTTCAGCTTGATAGTGATATGTTGCTAGCAATATTTAACGGTTTGTCTTTCATTGATGTTCTTCAAGTGAAAGTTGTTTGCTCTCATCGGCATTCAGTTGCAAAAGAACTTAAATCGTACATGAAGGTCCATCAGATTCCTTGGCTCTTGATTCCTCCCCAAGAAGAAGATAACGAAGCAAGCAACAGCACCAGGTTATTCAGTATTGAAGAAGGAAAATTTTATGGTATCAAGAATGCTCTGTTGGATCATCCCATGGATGTGTGATCTTCATCAACTGTGAAAGTAACACCGTTTTTCTTAGAAACCTTTTAACCAGCACTCGAATAGAACTTCCTCCAATACATACTTTCTTGGGGAGCATACGAATCCCTGCAGGTGGCAGATACATCATTGAATGGGTTTGTGCTTCTCAAGAGCAAGATTCAGAACAGCAGAGAATGAGAGAGCACTTGATTCAAAAGGCTATTTTGTCATCAGATTCGTGCCATAGTGACAGCTTCGGAGTGGTACTAATCTGTCGCAAAAGTTGGAAACTTGCATTCTGTCAGTGCGGAGGTAAAAGGAAAAGCTCTTGGATGTATCTTGATGGTAAAAATGCTCCGTACCATGACGTCATGCGCTCCGAAAATAAGCTGCATGCATTAGGAAACTGTGGTTCTCTTGAGGTTTGGGACTTGGCAACTGATTGCTTTCCTCTTAAAACAAAGACTGTAAAGCCTCCTTTACTGACCTGAATATCCCCAGAGATCTTTGTACCTCCACATTTTATTTGGTGAATCAGCTGGCACAGTTCTTCTCGTTGCAAGGTGCGTAGGGGAATTTGTTCTTGGAGGTGCCAGCCCCGTGCTTGAAGAAGACTTGCTTCTTGATGAGGACATTCAGCCTTTGGTTTGTCCGTATTGGACATTACGATTTCGCTTGTTCAGAATGGACTTTGAGCAGAAACCATGGGTGGACATGGAAACCTTGGAGGATAGAGCGCTTTTTATTGG
>Ga0325403_1002056_pt1 | contig 17507 bp, 7 predicted proteins | sample PopdelMetagenome_19_FD_205665 | JGI IMG/M metagenome (GOLD analysis project Ga0325403, IMG submission 205665) | Populus deltoides microbial communities from Bellville, Georgia, United States - Xylem-PdKOR-R4 | ecosystem: Host-associated > Plants > Phyllosphere > Stem > Wood/Secondary xylem...
TTGATAGATCCTACTTTATACCGCACTATTGTTGGGAGTTTGGTATATCTCACCATTACTCGTCCAGATATTGCATATGTTGTTCATGTTGTTAGTCAGTTTGTTGCTTCTCCTACTACTGTTCACTAGGCAGCTGTTCTTCATATTTTGCAATACCTTCGGGGTACAGTTTTTCAGAGTCTGTTACTTTCATCCACCTATTCCTTGGAGTTACGTGCATACTCTGATGCTGATCATGGTAGTGATCCCACAGATCACAAGTCTGTTACCGGGTTCTGTATCTTTTTAGGTGATTCTCTTATTTCTTGGAAGAGCAAGAAACAATCTATTGTTTCTCAATCATCCACTGAAGCAGAATATCGTGCCATGGTATCTACTACCAAAGAGATTGTTTGGTTACGTTGGTTACTTGCTGATATGAGAATTTCCTTTTCTCATCCTACTCCTATGTATTGTGACAACCAAAGTTCTATTCAGATTACTCATAACTCGGTTTTTCATGAGCGCACTAAGCATATTGAGATCGATTGTCATCTTACTTGTCATCATCTCAAACATGGCACCATTGCTTTGCCTTTTGTTCCTTCTTCCTTGCAGATTGCAGATTTCTTTACGAAGGCGCATTCCATCTCTCGTTTTTGTTTTCTGGTTGGCAAACTCTCGATGCTTGTAGTTGCTGCATTGTGAGTTTGAGGGGAAATGTTAAATAATATTTATGTAGTCTTATTTATTAAGGGTATAATAGTACTTTCTGTTTGACCTATATATACTTTATTTTTATTTAGGTTAAGACCAAGCATTCATAATATACAGTTTGTTTAGAATTCTAGCCTCCTTTCTCTATTTAATCTCAATTAATTTAACAGCCAATATAACACAACAATGAATTGAAAACACCAATCAGATATCATAACAAACAAAAAAAAGCAAGCAGAATCAAGCGTATACCAACCCACAGAAAAACAAAAGAACTAAATGTAAATTACTGCAACAAAAATGATAAAAAAAACATTTGGATAGTGCAATGAAGTTCACTGGAATCAGATAGAGAGTCAAATGGTACCTGCCATGAACCAAAGTCTGAGAAGGCTTTCCCGCGCAAGGAAAGTGCAGGAGTAAGAACCCATAACCATAGACCTCAACTAAAGAAGAGAAAACAAAAAACAGGAAGCCCTTAATTCTAAACTCATATTGCAATACAGAAGCAAACAATAGAATCAAACACCTATTTGAAAGGAAATGAAAAAGAATGAAACCAGAAACCAATCTAGATAGTAGATGATTGATAGGCTAGCTCAACAGTCCTTTCAAAAGAAGAAGAAGAAATGCAATCCAGATAATACAGAAGGAAATATGTTCAAATTCATAAAGAAAGCTTTAAGAGAAATTAAAATCCAGCACCTGTTTACATGAAAATCTTGTTGAAAGTTAAGCTGGTTACTTGTCTTTAAAGCTTCAGAAGTAAATCCTGAAGTTATAACGAGAAGAAAGAAGAATGAAGTAATGGAAGAAGTTTTTGTTTGAAGCAGTTACAGCAGTTAAAGAAAACAGTTAAAACAATTATAGCAGTTATAGCAGTTTTTTCTGTTAATTTCTGTTACAAACCGATTCTTACATGTGTAAGAATCGTAGCCCTCAATTGATGAAAGGTTGAGATGAATTGATTCCTAAAATCTAGGAGTCTGTTATTAATTACATATAACGTGTATAAAAGCAGGATTCCTGTATTGAAAAGATAATAGAATACAAGAACTTCTTCTCATCCTCTCTTAAAAACCTCATCCACAAACTCTTCTAAAGAAACCTGAAAATCAAACATGGTATCAGAGCTCGCAAATCCTAAGAGGGGCGTAAACTGTGAAAATAGATTGATTAAACTGTTGATTACTCAAAAATGGTAGGATCAAGCTCTACTGAAGGAGATTTAAGAACTCCACAATTCAATGGCACAAACTATGATTTTTGGGCTGTAAAGATGGAGACAATCCTCATAGCATTTGATCTATGGGACGTAATAGAAGGTGGAATACAATCTCATCAATCACCTAAGGTTGCAACTGGATCAGGCGATGAAGAGAGTGAAGCAGAGCAAACTACATTGTAAACATCCACCATCTCCAGAGAAAACAAAATCAAGAATGCAAAGGCATTAAGCCTCATACAAGGAGCATTATCAGATGACCTTTTTCCACGCATAAGAAACGAGAAGACTACGAAAGGAGCTTGGGACATTTTGAGCAGAGAATTCAGAGGAGATAAAAAGGTTAGAGCTGTGAAACTTCAAGCAAATAGAGCAGATTTTGAATACATGAGAATGTCAGAAGGTGAAAGTTTAGATGGTTATCTAGCAAAATTCTTTGCAACTGTGAATAATCTGAAATCCTTAGGAGAAGATGTATCAGAAACCAGAATTGTGTAAAAATTGCTGATGAGTTTAAGTAGAAGATATAAGTCCATTGTGTCTATCATTGAAGAGACGCGAGACCTTGATGTTCTAAGAGCAGAAGAGGTCATTGCGTCTGTCAAAGTCTATGATAAGAGGGAGGATTTGTATGATGAAAGGGACAAGTTAACAGGAACAGAAAAAGCCTTTAGCAGTTTAAAGGTTGGAAGCAATCAAGTCTACAGCTCACATAAGGGCTTCCAAGGCAGATCTACTCAAAAATGGCAATCACAAGACAGGAGGGGATCAAATTGGACTCCAAACAGAAACCTGAACAACTATAACAACACAAGCTGGAATAACAATACTGGGGGGAGCAGTCAAGCAGGTGTGAAACCACAGTGTCAGGTATGCCAGAAGCATCATTTTGGATTGTGCAGGCACAAAGGAAAACCAAGATGTGGAAGATGCAATCGATTTGGCCATATTGCAAAGGACTGTGATATTCACAGTCACAAACAATTAGCCAACTATGCAAAGGAAGAAGGAGTAACCACAGGAACCATGTTCTATGCTTGTCATTCTGCAAGTCTGCAAGATAGAAATATATGGTTTGTGGACAGTGCCTGCAGCAACCATATGACATCTCAAGAATCTGAATTAATCAACATTGATAGAACTGTAACCTGCAAAGTAAAGATGGGCTCTGGAGACCTAGTGCAAGCAACTGGAAAAGGCACACTGGTGGTGAAGACTCAGCATGGAAAGAGATACATACAAGAGGTGCTGCTTGTTCCAGGATTGGATGAAAATCTATTAAGTGTAGGCCAGATGATGGAGCATGGTTATTATATCCTGTTTGGAGGTAACAAAGCAGTGATATTTGATGATGAAAGCCTCAACAATATTGTAGCAATAGTGACCATGGGAGGAAATCGATGCTTTCCCCTTTCACTTGAGTCTATGACACCTGCAGCAAGGAAAGCATCAGTGATTGAAGATTCCTGGATATGGCATAGAAGACTGGGACACTTGAACTTTGCTAGCATGAAAAAGATGCAGCAGAAGGAGATGGTATGTGGACTGCCTGTATTGACAGAAGTGGAAGATGTGTGTGCAGGTTGTGCTTCAGGAAAACATCACAGGGAGAAATTTAACAAAGAACAAACGTGGAGAGCAAGCTATCCACTAGAGCTGATACACACAGACCTGTGTGGACCAATGCAGAATGAATCAATTGGGGGGAACAGATACTTCATCACATTCATTGACGACTACTCAAGAATGTGCTGGGTATACTTCCTCCGAAATAAATCTGAGACACTTAATGTGTTCAAGAAATTTAAAGCTCTTGTTGAATTGCAAAGTGGGTATAAATTGAAGAAGTTGAGGAGTGACAGAGGTGGTGAATATACCTCAAATGAGTTTCAAGAATTCTGTGTAAAACAAGGAATGGAGAGGCAGCTGACAATTGCATACTCTCCTCAACAGAATGGAGTTGCAGAGAGGAGAAACAGGACAATCTGTGAGATGGCAAGGTCCATGCTGATAGAGAAAGAAATGCCAGTAAGATTCTGGGCAGAAGCTGTGAGTACAGCTGTTTATCTTCAAAACAGATGTTATACAACATCAGTTATGGAAAAAACACCATTTGAAGCCTTCACAGGAAGAAAGCCAGGAGTTAAGCACCTGAAAGTGTTCGGATGTCTATGCTACACACATATTCCATCATCCCTAAGGCAGAAATGGGATAGCAAAGCTGGAAAAGGAGTCTTTGTTGGATATGGCAGTTGTGAAAAGGGATATAGAGTGTATGATCTGAAATCTGAGAAGATTGTACTCTCAAGAAGTGTGATTTTCAGTGAGGACAAGTCATGGAATTGGGGAAGAAATCAGATGAATCAAATGCAAATGCCTCTCAACCTTGAAGGAGATGAAGCTGAAGGTGAAAATCCTGAAGAACATTCTGCTGCAATTCAACCCGATAATGTTGAATGTTCTTATCCAAACTCTACAGTTGAAGAGGTAGTTGAGAATACTGACAGTGATAACAGTCAACAATCAACACCTAGCTCTACTCCAGTAAAGTTAAAATCCTTGGAAGATATATATGCTAGGTGCCACATGTGCATCATAGAACCTGAGAACTATCAAGAAGCAGCTGGAGATAAAGCCTGGCAGGAGGCTATGAAGGAAGAACTGGAAATGATAGAGAAGAACAATACTTGGGAATTGGTGGAGAGACCGACTGATAAACCTGTGATAGGAGTGAAATGGGTGTACAAAACCAAGCTTCATCTTGATGGAACAGTACAGAAACACAAGGCTCGCCTTGTAGCAAAAGGATATGCACAGAAATCTGGAATTGATTACAATGAAACTTTTGCACCAGTAGCAAGGCTGGACACAATCCGGACTCTCATTGCACTTGCAGCACAAAAGGGATGGAAGTTGTTTCAGCTGGATGTCAAGTCAACATTCCTAAATGGTGTGCTTGAAGAAGATGTATATGTAGAGCAGCCTGAGGGGTTTGAAGTAAAGAATGCAGGACACAAAATCTACAAACTCAGGAAGGCTTTATATGGATTAAAGCAGGCACCAAGGGCCTGGTATAGTGAGATTGATGCGTACCTCTCCATGTGTAAATTCAAAAGGAGCACAAGTGAAGCTACTCTGTATACAAGGTCAGATCGTGAAGGTAATTTGATCATTGTCTCAATCTATATTGATGACATTGTATATACTGGTAGTAGTGAGAGGATGCTGAGTGAGTTCAAAAGAGAAATGATGCAGAGATATGAGATGACTAATCTTGGACTTCTTCACCATTTTCTTGGCATGGGAATACTGCAAACCGATCAAGGAGTATTCATTCATCAAAGCAAGTATGCCAAATCATTGCTTAGCAAGTTTGGACTTGAAGACTGCAAACTAGTCTCTACCCCTTTGGCCACTGGTGAGAAATTGAAGAAGATGGATGGGAGTGAGTTGGCTGATGAAGGTCTCTACAGAAAAATAATAGGAAGTTTACTATATTTGACAGCAACAAGACCTGATCTGATGTATGCTACCAGTTTGCTGTCACGGTTCATGAATGGACCTACCAAAATTCATATGGGAGCTGCAAAAAGAGTTCTAAGATATGTGCAAGGAACTCTCAGCTATGGCATTGAATATGTGAGAGACCAGTCAACAACTCTTATTGGATTTTGTGATGCAAATTGGGCAGGAAGTGAAGATGACAGCAGGAGCACCTCTGGTTATGCATTCAGTTTTGGAAGTGGAGCATTCTCCTGGGCCTCTGTGAAATAGAACACAGTGGCATTATCAACTACAGAAGCTGAGTATGTCTCAGCATCTGAAGCAACTGCTCAGGCCATTTGGTTACGGTTTGTTCTTGATGATTTTGGTGAAATGCAAGCTGAGGCAACACCCTTGTTCTGTGATAATATGTCAGCAATTTCAATGGCCAAAAATCCTGTTTTTCATCAAAGAACTAGACATATAAACAAGAAGTATCATTTCATAAGAGAGGCTCTGCAAGAAGGAGTAATAGATGTGAAATTCTGCAGAAGTGAAGAACAGCTTGCAGACATCTTCATGAAAGCATTGCCCAAAGACAGATTCAAGCAACTAAAATTGAATCTTGGAGTTAAACCAGTAAGCAGCTTAGGAGAGGCTGTTGAAAGTTAAGCTGGTTACTTGTCTTTAAAGCTTCAGAAGTAAATCTTGAAGTTATAACGAGAAGAAAGAAGAATGAAGTAATGGAAGAAGTTTCTGTTTGAAGCAGTTACAGTGGTTAAAGAAAACAGTTAAAATAGTTATAGCAGTTATAGCAGTTTTTTCTGTTAATTTCTGTTACAAACCGATTCTTACATGTGTAAGAATCGTAGCCCTCAATTGATGAAAAGTTAAGATGAATTGATTCCTAAAATCTAGGAGTCTGTTATTAATTACATATAACGTGTATAAAAGCAGGATTCCTGCATTGAAAAGATAATAGAATACAAGAACTTCTTCTCATCCTCTCTTAAAAACCTCCTCTACAAACTCTTCTAAAGAAACCTGAAAATCAAACAAATCTAACAGGATAAGTGAAAACCCACATCTAAACCACACCTGAGAAGGGGCTGTTCAGAAGCTTTTTTTTCAAAGAAATGAAGCATGAACTCAGTTGATTCCATAAAGAAGAACAGTGGACACAATAACTAAAGATAAAAGAGAGCAGAACACCATGGGTGTCTCACAAAGGCATTTCTATTGGATTAGATGAGAACCCAATCCCCACCCAACTGCGTGGCATCTTAACATACGACTCAATCATTAGAAAAGGAACCAAACAAACACCAGACCAGATGAAATGGAAGAAAAGCATTTATCTAGTCATATTTCTTTCCCAGCACCGTCCAAAAATGACCAGATTAGTTAGAACCCAACTAAACAGGCGTCGACAGCTCTCCCAACGCTGAACAGTACTAGATGCATTAAATGTCGTTGATGGCTACCGAGTCTAACATATAAATTGGGACTCAAATGTAGTGTCCAGTAAGAATCCCTATAAGACAACTAACCAAAGAAGGGACGCGCGCTACTAAGAACAATACTATGGAAAAAAGACAACTTTATGGTTTCTGATGCTCATACTCAGGTGGGTTATTCGGGATCAACAACCCTTCCTTACAATAGATCAACTAACTCAATTGGAAATAAGCATGTTAAACTAGTTCCTCATGAGCTTCCACCTTCTAATACTGATACCGACCTGAGACGTATCAACTGGCTTAAGGCCATATTGGTACCTCTATTCAAGAAGTTGTTCCCAATCAATTCTTATTATTAAACGCTTAACATGAGAGCTTAATTTGACCATAAATAGAGCTTCCACCATCGATCACAGGAGATGGTAGTGATCACTCATCCATACAAAATCAGATTCAGGAAACTATTGCTGTTGAAAACATATCTTTCTATCGGAAGCTTAATCTATCACATGTCGACATCAATATGATGAAGACAAAAATGAAAAATAAAACTAATAATATCTTCTTTAAATATTACCACCTTCAAAAAAATATGTGTGTGTGCGCGCGCTTGGTTGTTTAGCTAAAATCAAGCAGTTATATAGATTGCTCCATAATCCCCAGTCTTTTAGGGGAAAACAAATCATTGACGACTCAATTTGCCTCCAACCAAAGCTACCCATATTAGTTACACTAATTGTTCCATGAGCAACTGATTTACATCTTCTAATTGTTATGAATATGTACTATATAGTTGCACCTGAGATTGTTACACTATATTTTATACTAGTTCAATGTTAGGTATGAGGTAATAATCTCTTTATTCATAATATTTTTTTAGCATGTAGATTTTTGAAGTTTTTATTTTTAAAATAGTTTTGTACTTTTTTTTTCTAAAATAATACTTACTTAAGTATCGGAGAGTCCTCAAAAGCACAAAAAAAGATTTTTGCAGACACAAGTCACTTATCACACTCGAACATCACGACGATAGATTAAAAGTTTCTTGTTTGAAAAAAAATAAATATTTGACATCTTGTTTTTTGAGGGAAAATGTTTAATTTAAAAAGTCATCACCTAGTATTATGGTTACTAGAAACTCTAACTGGTTAGCAGAGATTCTATGATACGGGACTAGTCACGCGAAAAGGAAGATATTATCACCCCTTTAGTGTCCTACCTGAGTCAGACTGCATTGCTGATTTTGTCTTAAATTGCTAAGAGTTTGTTGTATTATGTTTTTCATGGTCTGCCTAGGATATTCCTGACTCTGGCGTCAGTGAATACTCGGCTACAAATATTTCCAACTCTAGTGTTGGTAAATATTACATAACTGAAAACGTATAATATTCCTGACTCTGGCACCAGTAAATAAATCTATAAAATTTAAATTAAAAAAACTATTATTTATTTATTTTAGCTGGGTCTAGCTTACCCGCAAGCCTATCCATGCAAGTTAGGCTAGACCCAACGGCCCAGCTGATCACTACACACATGCATGAATTATTCACGCATGCATGCAACAATAACATGTTAATTATTTTAGCAAGCAGGGAAGAAAGCTTACTTGGTTGTGCTGCTGCTGGAAGCAAAGTCGAGGGAGACGACCGGATGACGCTGGAGACCGGTGGTTGGGCAAACATCTCAACCTTCCCTTCGTTCTTCTGTGTTTCTCCTTTCTCCCTGGTGTCCCTTTTTGTCTCTATTCTCTCCCTTTTTCCTTTCTGGTTTATGTTGCTCCTCGTCGTTATGGAAGGGGAATGGAGTTGTTGGTCACGGGTTGAGAATCCAACTTGCTATTCACGGTGGAGACAGGGTTGCTCGCGCGAGGAAGAACTTCTAGACGTTGCTTCAATGGAGGCTGAGAGAGATTCCGACTTCCGTACTGCCACTGTTATTGCTGCTCTGAGAGGAAGGATCTGGCTACTGCTATTGTTGCACTGCGATATTGGTGTTGCTCTAAGTGCTGGACCGAAGAGAAAAGGTTGCTGCTGTAACTGAGTTCTGAGGAAAACTCTTCTCTGTTTTGAAGCTGCATGCGATTGGAACCGTTGGGTCTTCGGGTGCTGCTTCTCCGTTGTTGTTGGTAGTTGGTTGAGGGAGAAGGAGAGCTGTTGATGGGAGAAGAAGACAGTGTGTGGTCGGTCTAAGGGATCAGTCACAGAAAAGGAAATGAAGGGGTGGTATGTGTATGTGTAAACCCGGGGAAAAATAAAGGTTGGTTAGATTGCAAACTAACTAAATAAAAAATAAAAGTGAAGAAATTCATGTATATGGTCAAATAAAAACAGGAATTCAGAAATTTTCAGAAAAACGTTTCTGGATAAAATATTTTGAGACATTATAAATCAACCCGAAAATGTTGAGGGTTGAATTAAATTAAAGAAAATAAACTAAACTAAAAGTTGTGGGATGAAATTATAAGAAATGAAAAGAGGTATAACTTAATTATAAGAAGAAGAAAAAAAAAGAAAAAGATGTGGGGGCCTAAATGTAAATAAGAAAAATTATAAAGCATAAATACTTATATTCTCACCAAAAATTTGTAACAATCGTAAGGAAAGAAAAAGGGGAGTTTTTTTATCCATTCTTTCAAAATCAAGATAGAAACACAAAAATTTCAAGAACCCATGCAAGATTAAGGGTTTATAGATTGAATAAACAGTTGTGGGCAAGGGATTAAAAAGAAAATTAAATAAAAAAAGAAGATGGAGGGTCAGCTGTCATTAGATAAGAAAGGAGGGAGTTAAAAATCTTCAACTAGTTGAAGATCAAAAACCTTAATTCGTATCGGGTAAAGTGTTATAAACATGATCATATAAGTTATTTCAAATTCGATAATGAATTGATGCCTTGATGTGAATTATAGATTAGGGTTCTTAGACTTGAATTTGAAGAAAAATATTTGTTGTTAAAAATTAAGTTAAATGATGTGTGGTATGTGATTGGGGATGTGAAACCATGATAATTTACCCAGAAAATGTAGTTTATGAAAGTTATGTGTGAAGGGAAGGGGGGTGACGACTCTGGACAGACTCGTCTCCTGACTTTTGGTAAGATTTCGGATAGAAAGATGAGGGAATTAGAACCAGGTTTCTCATAGAAATTGTAGTTTTGGATGTTAGCTAACTAAGAAAATTGATCTTGCTCAATTTGGAGCTGTAAAACTCCAGTTATGGGTTATCAACCAAGACTGGGTCATGACAGACCCTGTAGGGCAGTAAGTCTAATTTGTTGATGAGCAATTATGACTATCTTGGGGGGCAGAACTGGGTTCTCCTTCCTTTAGAGAACTTATAGCTCCATGTCTTATCTTTCCAACGCAACCAACTTTGCTTGAAATAGAGTTCTATAACTCTAGATATAGTTAAAAATTTGAGAAGAGGTTGAACAATAACAGTTCAATGTCTAGACAGTAACGGTTCAAGACAGTAACAGTTCAATATCTAGACAGTCACAGTTTAAGATAGTAACAGTTGTTCCTAATTAATTCTTAATGTTAAATGCTTAACATGAGAGCTTAGTTTGACCATAAATAGAGCTTCCACCACCGATGGGGGGCTGTAGCTTATGGGATGGAGTCGGCGTATAAGTTTTGGTTTTTTATATTGTGTGCTTTATTAGGTTTTCTGGTAATATCTCTCCCTATTTTTTGTATGCAACAGTATTTATATGTATAATCCAAGAGTTTTATGGCATATGAAAAATAAATTTTCAAACAAATTCATTTTTAAAAAAAAAAATTAATTTGATTAAGAATCAAATTTGAAAAAAAGAATAATTATCATTTTCTTGATGATAAAAAGAGAATGACAAAAATACATTATAATCCTAGTTTTCCCACAAGTTAACAAATCATACTTTTCATCGAAATAAATCCATGATCTTTTAATTTTAAATTTTAATCCCTTTAAAATTAAATTAAAAGCAAATGGACCGAAATTGAGCTATAACATCACCTACCACCTTGGCTTATCAGGCACCAAGTACAGGATACCAACTATCTTAGCTAAGAAGAATGGACCAGATTGCTAGAATCAAGAGACTAACTGATTATCCAACATATAACCGTCTATTGAAACTTGATAAAAAAAAAAAGTCATCAATTGTCCTTCTAGTGATGGTTTTTGACATTCCTAATTACTACCAATGATAGACGATCATGACATGGCTATTCTATCAGAACATTATCAACCCTTCAATCATGTTTGACTTCTCCTTAAGGTAGTGCTAGTCATTCAAAGGAATAGTCAAGCCCAATAAGTTAGTAAAATAACCTAGAACTATTAAATTTACTAGCTCTGCAAAGCTATAACATCACTTAACTAGGAGGATGGTGCCCATTTTTATGATCTCGTTCATGGTATGAATAAAGTTTCTTTTAATAAGAAAGACTACTTTTATAATTAAGAATGTTCCAAATTAGTTTGGAAACCATAATCTACTATGAATGTTAGATGTGCACTTTTGTAAGAAATTCATAAAGCTATACAACATGTTTGCTGCTCTAAGTCGAAATGATTTCTCCTATTTACTCAAGAACGTGGTGAGATAGGTATATTTAGGCTATACTTTTTATCGACTTCATGAACATTATGGAAACCTCGAGAGCTTGAAAGCCTTCAACGAGTTCAAATGGAGTGGTGGTACAAATCAAAAAACATGTGAAGTCCCTTTAGCAACTGTCCAATAAAAAGGAAGTCATCTACCTAGAAGGCATTTAGTGGAGAAACTTCAATTTCTCCTCACTTAAAATTAGGACCAGGATCTCAACATAAATTGGATATCAAAGTCATCAATTTGATTATACCTCAAAGGGAAATACAAATATATCATAATCATTGGCTAAGAGTGTAAGTTTCTTATATATGAAACAACTTGTTCAAAATAACAATATTTTTATTTTCTCCAGATAATATCTAAGGGCCACAACCTCACAACCTTTCAAGGATAGGATGGATTTAATCTTTCTAGTGTGATTGTACAGTTTTCCTTCGAAGGGCCACAACCTCACAACCTTTCAAGGATAGGATGGATTTAATCTTCCTAGTGTGATTGTACAGTTTTCCTTCGAATGAATCAACTTTGTCAACCTAGTGCGGTTGCAAAATTTATATTAGAAGGGATTGATATGGTCTTCTTAGTGTGATTTCACACTTTCTAAAGATGAGATTGACGCAATCTCTATAAGACAACAACCCTATAACTCTTTAAAAGATTTGAATTCATCTCTACATTGCAATAGCACCAATCATCATATGATCCTAGGGGCATCTTAATAATCCATTCAGAATTTATTCAAACGAGTAAAGATATACATGTAACCTAGATTTCTTTTCGTTTATAGACAAAGGAAAATCCTACTAAGGTTAGAAAGTTCAAATCTTGCCCAAACTTGAATAAAAATACTTTCAAGATTTTTTTCAAGTATAGGTGTTGGACCAACACAATATATCTAGAGTGTCTCCCCCTAAATATTTTTCCAAGCATTAGTGTTGAACTTATACAAACTTTTAAAGATTCTTATAAGTATGATTTTTACTACAAAATATACAAGTTAATATAGAAATGAAATAGAAGAATATTCATAAAATGAGAAACATTAAAAGAATAAACCCCATATGACTGGGGTTGTTTACATGGCTAGAGGAGTTTGGGGGTTGAAGCTTAGATTCATAGGCTTGGCTCTTCAACAAGGTATTCCTTACGTTAGGCAACTGTAACCCTAGCAGGAAACACATCAATAAAATTAGGCATTAGGACTATATGAAAGGTAGCACTGAAGTCCATCAGGATTCCTCTTGACTGGTTGAAGAAGTACAAATTGGGACTTGGCAAGGAAGATTTTATCCCCAACCATTTCGGATAAAGTTGCAAACCCTCCAAAAACCTCTTAAACTCTATAAGAGAGTTCTTTCAGGCCTTTAATCTCGCATGAGAAAGAGTTCCTCTAAGCTTCCTATCTCGTATGAGAGCTTTGTACTTCATCTCTAGCAGCTTGGAGCTCAACATGTAGAGCATCTTCAGATGCCCATAACTCCACCATCCTCTACTTTAGGATGTCTACATCCTTGTAAGCTAGAGAAAACTGTTTTTCAGTAAAGTTAAGTTGAAGGACAACACCTTTTATATCTTCTTTCTACTTCTCAAATGCCACATTTAAGGTTGTCAATTTTACCTCCATGACAACCTTCTCATCTCTTAGCCTTTAAAAGGCGGTCTGGTTTGTCCTGTGCTTGGCGGTGACATCCCTCATATAATTTCTCTCAGATATTCAATGCCTCTTTAAATTGACATATGTCATAAAAGTTTGTCAAAAAAATTGTTAAAAACAACAATAATAAACCATAAAAATAAGTCAAATAAGCAAATTTTTTATATTGAAAGTCATTTGTCTAGTCAAAGATAAATAGTGGTTGTAGCTCTCATTAGACATCATCAAAATATCTAAATGGATAGTAAGAATTCTTTATGACTACCTCACCACCTCAAGTTCAGTCTCCCCCAAGCTAGACTTTTTACCAATGACAATCTTCATGACCTCCCTCTCCTCCTCAATTAGGACGGGGAAAGTAAATAGAGCTTGACTAATGATAAAGGCAACAAAAAATCTTCAAACCTCTATTCAGCTCCCTAAAAACTACCCTAGGTAGAGGTCCTAACATCTACAACCTATATAATCGAGATTGGGGGGTAAAGGAATTTTTATCATAGTAGCCTTCATAAATGAGGATAACATACCAATCTCCACAGGGATATAGACTCCTTTTCTCTTGAAACAAGCAACAGCACTCGTAATTACTTTAGAAAGGTTCAGATTTGTCTAACCCCTAGCCAAAAAAGAATAGTTCCCCCCAGCTATCATTTTTATAGGAGTATTGACTCTCATTATTCTTTCCTTGGGAATAATGTCCTCAAGAACAAAGAGTTCATCTATAGTTATGGGGTCGCTCTTTATCTCTTCTCCAGTCCTAACTGGTAAGGAAAATAAAGGATAAGGAAGCTTCATACTTTGTAGCATATCCTGGTAATGCCCTTCGTCCATTCTATTAACATCATATTCAGTTGAGGTTAAGGCTAATGTAGCACACATTTTTTTTCTCATTTGAGCTTAGACAGGGCTTATTATTCACCTCAAAAAGAGGTACCCTTCAATAATAGGAACAACCTCAGACATATTCCATTGCATCTTTAGGTATAATTGGCCTATTATACCTTATTATCAGTCACCTCCCCCTCCATTTCTTGACATGAGCTGGTTTTCTCTGCAAAGTTCCCTTTTTGGCTCTTGTGGGTTTATTTGCGAAGGTACAAAAACCAATGCATGTCATTTCCACCTTTGATGCCAGCAACCAGATGGTAACAAGTCCTAAAGATATTAATTGTATGCTAGTCGGACGATGCTAACAACCAAATGGTAATAGGTCCTAAAGACATTAACTATATGCTCGATTCTAACGAGCCTATAAAACTTATCAAATACGGATAAGATTATCAACCTATTAGGGTGTAGATGGCTTGGACCCAACTGGTAGTATTTAAAAACTTCCCTCATGAATCTTTGGAGGGGAAAGGAATACCTCAATGTATACATGTAAAATGGGGTTGTAATTTCAAATTGACCTTGAGCAAAGCCCAAAGTTGGTTAGCTGATACATTCATCTTGGGAAGACATTTGAGCTATAAACTCTCCTAGCTACTAACTATTGACAAATGCCACGTCCTCTACACATAAAGTGTTAGAGGTATCATCTTTAAAGGCCCAAGGTAACCTTTCTCTCCTTTAAAGTTCCCTAGTAATAACAAAAGAAGAACTTCTCCAACAAAGAGAACTACTTTCCCCCCTACTAAAGGTTGATGTTAGGGTTCCATCCCATTTAGTTTTGAGATTTAAATACCGCATTCCTAAAAAATTTAATTTTTTTTGCTTAAAATGAAAAAAAAATATGTTTTTAGATTGTTTTGATGTGCTAATGTCAAAAATAATTTTTTTAAAATGAAAAAAACTTTATTTTGATGTATTTCTAAGCGAAAAGCACTTTGAACCGCCACCGCTACTAAAATTCCAAACAAGCCAGTTTGATGGACCTTTATCCCCTAATACTTCCTCTAGTTTCAAGTTGGAACCTAAACTCTTCACCAGAGACAACAATATCCCTAGGATCAAACCTAACTCTTTTGGGTCTATTTCTTTGTTCAATAATATGAAAAAAAAAAAAAACAAGAATCTTTTGGTAGGAAATACCTAGGATGTCGATTTCTGTTAGTTTAATATGTCTTATAGTTAATCGGTTAGTTACACGTGGTATTATTATATTAATGTAAATAAATATTTATTATTAATAAAAGCTTAATTTATCTTTAGTATCCATATAATATTATATTAATGAATCTAATATTTGAATTATGAATTTAGAGTAAAGATAAAGTTCATGAGATAAAAATATTTTGCAAAGGAAATTATAAAGTTGTTATATTTATGAGATTCATATTGCATCAAAGCATTATTTCTAAAATGTTCTTGGTTGATGCTCTCTTAAATACTTGACATTTATTAGAGTCGTAAAGATTAGTATATATTATATTCTTTCCTTTATGAAAGGAAATAGTTGTTCTCGTAAGTTGAGATATAAGGGATACTAGAACTAATATGTAAGTGTTTGTCATAAGATATGTACACTGAAGTGACCAGCATGAGAATTCTATATGGAGAGATCACTTATATCTATAGAAAGGCTCACGTGATAGTTGTGTAAGTAATCTTTAGACTTGAGATTACTAAATTATCTTATATAGAGAATGTTATCCTTTGATCCTATTACATGTTATCGTAATCGAGGTAACAAAGGAGCAGACATTGGATATAACATGAACTATATGAAGGCACTTAAGTGATCAAGAGAGGATTCATTATCCTAGATGAATTAGGAAAAATGTTTTATTTATTCTCAAATAGTATTGACTAAGAAATCCTTAGTCAAGATTGAATGAGATTTGAAAAGATTTTCAAATCTTATTTAAACGATCAATGACTATTATGTAGTGAACAAATATGATTTAACATGACAGACATATTTTATGCTTTAACGTTAAATCAAAACATTGTTGATGAAAGGATATTAATTATACTGAGAAACCGGCCACTAAAAGGTTAAGTTAAACATACTAAGACCTAACGAGTCACATACATTAAAAACCAATAGTGAAAAATTAAACTAGGATGATTTGATTAAGTATGACTTGATTAAAATATATTTTAGAAATTAAGGACTAGAATATAATTCATATATGGATTATATTTCTAGACCTAGAAAAATAAAGGACTTGATTGAGTTAATTTTTAAAATTGTTCTAAATTAATATATGGATATTATTTAAGGGCCAAGTTGAGATTTTGCGAATTTATAGGGGTTTTCAAATTTTCTAATAAATAGTAAGTTATGCCTCTCTTTTTTTGTTGGTTGTATGTTAGACAGAAAAACTACGCAAGTCACAAAATAAAGAGTTAGCACTTTAGGCATAGCTATCTCTCTATCCTAGATAAGGAAATTAAGAGATTTTTCACTGGTAGCTCGAGTGAATTATTGTAAAAGGCCATAAAATTGGATGATTTGTGGTTTGTGAAAACCCAGCCTTTATAGAATTATTTAAAGTAAAAAAGGATCAGATCTTCAAGTAATAAATCCTCAAACAACTCTAGATCTATCTAATATGATCCCAAGGAGTCTCAGATAATTTTGTTTTATTATTTTCACTGTATGTATGATATTTAGGAACCCAACAGTGGTATCAGAGCCATTTTTAGAAAATTAGGGTAGTTGATTGTGTGTTTTAATTGTTATTAGTGTTAATTTAAAATTCATTTTATGATGCAAACCTCATGATCACATGGTCAAACAACCTACAATCAAGATTAAGATTTGATCCTGAAAAGCCAAAAGAGGTCTAATAGGAGTGTGACATAATGGAAACCTATCCCAAGGCACCAATACTATTGGAATAAAGTTGAATGACACTATGAAGCCAGTTAATTTTTAATAAGTCAGATTTAGTTTGATTAGAAACCAAAGAATACAAGAAGCTCTCTCACACGTTAACACTAAAAAGTTCAGAAGTATTATTCTCTTATAGTTCCTAAAATTTAGGCTTACATGTGTTTAAATAGTTCTAAAAAATTAACCCTAATGGATCTACTCTTGTGGGCTGAATTGGCCCACTTATAAAAACTAACCAAAAACCTTTACTAGTAAGCCCAAACCCTGGTCCAAACAAGCTTTGGATCCTAACTGAAAACAAAGTATTAATTAAGCTCAAATAAGCTTTAGGTTATAGCTAATAAAATAAAAATAAATCATATAAGTCCTAAGTCTGTATCTGTCATTGTGAAGAAAAGAAAAAAAAACATTGTAGGTCTGATACAAAACATATTTATAGCCTATAATGCTGCCCAATAATCCTATAAACTAAAGGAGAAGTTGTCGCCTTTTTGGTTTTCAAGTTAGAATAGGATTCTGATTTCAGCCTTATATTTATCCTTCTTTTGGGAGGACAAGAATGCTACATTTAATGTTCCTCTTTGCCACCTTTTGGTATCTTTTTATTAT
>Ga0325403_1002057_pt1 | contig 17505 bp, 16 predicted proteins | sample PopdelMetagenome_19_FD_205665 | JGI IMG/M metagenome (GOLD analysis project Ga0325403, IMG submission 205665) | Populus deltoides microbial communities from Bellville, Georgia, United States - Xylem-PdKOR-R4 | ecosystem: Host-associated > Plants > Phyllosphere > Stem > Wood/Secondary xylem...
CTCGGTAAAAAGTTAGTTCGAGTCAGCGATTTTACATGAAGTATAAATAGTTACAAAATCCTTGTCCTTCCTCTCTGTTAAACTTAGACTACCAGCCGATCTTTCAAAATCCTTGTCCTTCCTCTCTGTTAAACTTAGACTACCAGCCGATCTTTCAAAATCCTTGTCCTTCCTCTCTATTAAACTTCTTGTTTTGACATCAATCAGGTTAGTGTTTCTTAAACTTCTTGTTATATTGTCTACTATTCTCTCTCTTTCTCCTTCCCTGTGTGAGTCTGATCTGCTCCTTCAATTCCAATTTCATGATCGTCTCCATCCAGGTTAGTGATTCTTTGTTCTAGTATGAATAACCGGTCGACCAAATAAGTGATCCAAGGCTTTCAACATTTTCTATCTTTCAGTTACTTAATTTCCTACATATGTTACGTTACAATGCACAAGTTGAAATAAATTACTTTCCTTGCCTACTTTTGGTTCGGTATTTCAAATTTATTATGATACTATTTTATAATTGTGCTATATTTTCTTCCACTTGTATCAAAAGTCACAAGTCATCATATGTGGGACGTGCTTGCTATAAATCTCAAATTCATAATATAATAAAATATTATTTACGATGCAATACATCTAAATACTTATGAGTTTGTAATTATTTTTTAGCATTTATTTTTTTAAATATACCTTTAGAGTTGTAGTTATACTATAATATTAATAACCATGGGATGATTACTTAAGTTAACGACTGAGTTCAAGATTGATTTGAATTGATTCTTTAACTGTTGAATACATGACATCTAAAAAAATACCACTAGCAATAGACTTGACATAGGATGGCAACATGGTATAGATATTGATAAGAATTTAAGAAAACTTCAGTGCAAGTATTGTCAAAAAAACTTTCAATGGAAGCATTTACCGTTTCAAACATCATGTGGCTTGCACTCGTAAGGATGTTGACCCATGCCAACAAGTACTAGAAGATGTAAAGAAAATGATTTTGGATGTTTTGGTGAAAAATAAAAAAGCAACTAAGAAAAGAAAGGTTTTTCAATATATTGGAACAAATGAAGATATAGATGAAGAAGGAATTAGTTCAGTGGACAAAGAAAAAAGAGTAGCAAGTGGGAGTGGAAGTACACAAACTACCATCAATTGACTACTAAAAAAAGATCTTAAAGAAGAAGCATGTTAACAAATTGCAAGGTTTTTCTACACTAGTGCAATTCCATTTAACTATGTGTTCAATAATGTCTGATAGATGGAATGATAAAAAAAGATGTTCTATTTGCAACTTTTTGGTTAATAGTCCTAAAGGGACAATTTTTTTGTCATCAGTAAATACCTCCAATATATTCAAGACTATTGATAAGGTATTTGATATGTTGGATGCTATTGTGTAGAGGATTGGGGAGGAAAATATTGTGCAAGCAATCACTAATATTGTTGCAAATTACAAGGCAAGAGGAGAATTGTTGATGGGAAAGAGAAAAAGATTGTTTTGGACACCATGTGTTGCCCATTGTATTGACTTGATATTGAAAGATTTTGAGAAGAAACTAAAGGTCCATCAAGTAACTATTGCTAAGGGGAGGAGAATTACCTCATACATATATCCAAAATCTATTCTTGTTTCCATGCTAAGGCACTTTACAAAAGAAAATGATTTTATTAGACCTGTTGCAACTCGGTTTGCTACTGCATACTTGACTCTTGGATGCTTGAGTGATTCTAAACTATAATTGATGACAATGTTTACTTCCAACCAACGAAGGTCATATGGGTTTTCAAGAATCGAAGAAGAGAAGTGAATTTAAAGTTGTTTTGTGGACAAGTTTTGGATGTCACTCTATGCATTAAGACAATATATCATCTAATTAAAGTTCTTCAATTAGTTGATTCAGATGAGAAACCAACTATGAGTTTTATATATGAAGCAATTGATCAAGCAAAAAAGAAGATACAGGTGAATTTTGGTTAGGTGAAAAAAAGATATTGATTATCTATCTTGCTAATTCTTTATTTACTACTACCAGTTGATGTAAAATATTTATTTCACTTTTATATTATTTAATTTAATGTTAATGTTAATATTCTTATTTCTATTTTGTAGTTATATCTATGGAATATTATTGATGCAGGATGGTAACTTCAACTTCACAGACCTTTACATATAGCAACTTATTATTTGAATCCTCATTATCATTATAACCTCAATTTTAAGGTTAATGCTAACATTAAAATTGGATTATATCAATGCTTAGAAAGGATGGTGCCTAATGCAAGTGAAAGGTGCAAAATTGACTTACAACTTGATTCATTCAAAAGTGCAAAAGGGTTGTTTGACATTGAGGCTGCCAAGACAACAAGGGATAAAAAAAACTCCAACTAAATGGTGAGATTCTCATGGGATGAATGTCCAAAACCACAAAAGTTTGCAATTCAAGTTCTAAACTTGACTTGTAGTTCATCTGGATGTGAACATAACTAAAATGCATTTGAGATGGTTTTTTTTTATTATTATTTTAATGTTTTTATATTTAATAAGAATCTTATATGTTATCAATTTGAATTGCTTACTTAGGTTCATACGAAATGAAGAAATCATTTGCACCAGAAAAAAAATGAATGACATGGTATTTGTAATGTACATTCTCAAATTGAATGACAACCAAGTAAAAAAACAAGCTGATGATTTTGGTGAAGTTTTAGATGATCTCTCATCTAATGATGATTGGATAACTGAGAGAGAAAAGCATGATGGTTCATCAAACTTTGATTTACTTGGTATCATTGATAGTGCAACACGAAGAAAAAATGGTACAAAAGATGAAAGCAACGATGAAGAAATTTTTAATGATGTTGAAATGGAAAGTCATGATATTAAAGATGATTTAGAGATTCAAAATGATATTAATCCAGATAATTCAAGGAGTTTTAAGTTAAATATTGTTGATTATATTGGTGTTGCTGTTGGTATTAATAGTAGCACTAATGTTCACAATATCAGTGCTGGTGCTAGTAACCAGCAATAATAATTTTCTTGATGATGATGATCTTGATGAATCTCTTGGGAAAAATGAGGAAGATAAAGGCAATAAAGCTGGTTTTAGTTTTCATGACACACCAACAGAATGTTTGTTTTAGGTTTGTTAATTTTTAGTTAATGAAATTCTATGGACATAATTGTATTGTATTTTTGAGTTAATTAAATCATGTATGAATTTTTATTTGAACTATGTATTTTAAAGTGCTTGAACTTTTCTATTATTTATTTCACCTTTTGTTTTAATTGTGTTATATTGTTATTTACTATTTGGGTGGAATTGTCAATATATAATTAGTTAAAAAAATTTACATATAGTTTTATGATTCAAGTTTACATTATATTTTCCGTGTTGTGTTAAAAAAAAGTTTCTGACAACCTTAGTTGTATGCTCACAAAGGACAAACAGAGCCACAACAAAGAATAACAAAGTCTGTTAGAATGTTGGTAGCAGTTGTTGCAGCAAACCAAAGAGATCAGAGGAAGCAACTATTGCAAATAATCTACATGGTTTCTAAGCACAAAAGGCCTCAATTGATCAAATTGATGCATCTAGGCTATATGTTTGGCTTGAATATAGGATTTCATGTTTTTTTTACCCTATTGGCAGCATGTGCCATTAATTAATCTCAGTTGCAGTAACATTAAGTACCATTGCAATTAGTGTATGGATAACAAAACGAGGGTGTAAACAATATTTTGACTAGGAGACGGTCAAGAAAGTGAATCTGATAAACATAAATGAAGAAAGAATTGCAATCCACTCAATTTAATATAAAACGGTTTGCAATTAATATTTGATCATCACCAGGACTAAGCCATGACAGTCAGTCAACTACTGTTATATGATCTTGATTCATATTCCAAAGTTGTAAAAGAGGGAAAAGAATTCAAGATTGAGAAACTTATGGAATGGCTCACAAGTCATAACAAGTGGGACCCAAATTGCTGAAATAATAAAAAAACAAGAACTTTGCTCCAACAAAACTTATGGGAGCGGAGAAATCCATGATATCTCAACAAGCATCTAAAATAATTAACGACTTAATCTAGCACAGATATAGACCAAGAAAATAAAAATAAAAATAACTAGATGAGAATCTGAAGCATAGCACACTCCTACCCACCCCTAAAATTCGTCACAAAATTGCCTCTCAAAATCGAAACCTGAAACAGCATCACTCGGAAAGGGAATAAGATAATAAAAGCATGACAGAACAAAGAAAGAGTTGATAAACCGCAATGTACCGAAAGTACAAGAAGATGAAAGAAGCTAGTTTAGGATGGAGACTTGGGTTTAATTTTAGTTAACTATTGCCCATAGACAACCTTTGCACATTCGAATCACACGTTTGAGTTCACAAACACAGAACAACAGCAGCAACAATAATTATCGAGAGTGAAAACACATAGATATAGAACAAAAACCGAAAGCATACCCCAAGCAACAGTGCATTCCTCACTAGTAGCGCTAGCCTGATTTGCTTGGCATTCAATACCTAATCAATAAAAAAAATCCCAAATAATTAAAATATCAAACCCTAAACCGAAACAGTAAAAAAACAACTCACATAGATCCATGATATGGTTTCTGCAAATCGCACAGTTATCAACAACAATATCTGCAAAGACCAGACCAATTGAATGAATTAGTTATAGGGTTAATTAATTATTTATTTAGTTAACTAATAATAAGTAGTTAGGCAAAGTACCCCAAGCCCAGAGAGAGACGGCGTTCCATTTTTTGATCTCGAAACACTTTGGTTTCTTGGAGGAAGAAGGACCAGCAGTGCCTGACGTCTCGCCTACTGGAACCAGGGTTACCTCCGAGTCCAAAGTTGACATTCTCTCTCCGCTGCTCGTTTTATTCTGGTGATTTAGAGTCAACAGATTATAAAAGAATGAGAAAAGAAAGAGGGATGCAAAACCAGAAGTTATAATACTCTAGATCGAAGAAACCCGGGGTTATTCGCATTAACAGAATATACATTGCGTGTGGCTTTTTAATTATAATTTTTTTATTATTATTATTGTTCATGCTTTATGGTGGATTGTTATTGTAAAAATTTTTAAAATTTTTAATTTGATTCTAGATTGTTTTTTTATAATTAAGTTTAAATTAGAGTTATGTTTTTTTTGGATTGATTTGAATAAAAAACAGGTTTACGTGGTGGCCATTTTATCCCTTATTTTTTAAAGCTTTTAGGTAATTGATTCTTATAAATTTTAAACATTATATTTTGATATCATATTTTATTTTATTTTTTTAGTTTTTTTTAGTGGAGAAAAGAAAAGGATTGCTAGATTCTGACTTAAAGAGAGAAAATTATTATTAACGACAATTTCAACTACTAAAACAATCTATCTTTGTGTCAAATATTATAAAATGAGTTAAAATTAAATGTTTTCTTACCTCGAAAACCCCTAAAATAATATATTTGAACTCTAAAATATTTTTTGTTTTGTGTTAATTATGGGTTTTGGGGCAATTTGTTCTATGTTTTTGAGGTTATTGATTGGTTAAATAAGATTCCAAAAGTATTTCCTAGGCATTTTGAGTCAAAAATTGATTGAAAATAAGTTTTTGAGTTTAAAAAACAAGGGTCTCGTTTTTCCAACCATAATGACCGAATTAGGGCAACTATAAATGATGTTTTGTCTATTTTTTTTAGTAAAGAAGGGGGTACACGACCTTCAGGAGAAAAAAGCCCCCCGCGTTGGCCTTTTCATTATGGGCTAAGCTAGGCTTATCAGGGCCATGACGTCTGACATCATTTTTTTTTTGCTTTTTTAATTACTATTTTTTTATATGTATTTTAAAAAAATAATTTTTGAGTTTATTTTTTATTAATAACCTTCATTGTGAATTTCTTTTTTTTTTTTTGCATATCTAGCCTTTTTAAAATAACGATTATTTTTTAATTATATTGAGTGTGTTTAATTTTTTATGAATTTTACGTGATTCTTCTATAATTTTTTTTATATATATTTTATATAGAATAAAATTATTTTTAAAAATAAAAAAACATCTATTTTCTTACAACATTTTTAATATGTGCAGCCCTTTATAAAATGTTTTTCCTTTTATTTTATTCAATAAATTTTATATATGTATCGATTTATATTACATATTGATTTTTATAAATATATTCATTAAACACAACCAATTAAATTTCTCATATTGCGATATTTAATATCTTAATTTACATTTGTCACTCAATTTTTTCAATTACGTCTTTATTTATTGTTGATGGCTTTTTTAATTTATTTACAAAATAGTTTGTAGTTTATGTAATTAGATACAATTATTAGTTTTTTTTTAATTTACATTTAAGACTTTTTTATGTAAAAAAACACCTTTAGAAATTCTACATGTTCAATATTTTCATCATATATTGGTGTTTTCAATTTGATCCTTATTCTTTTCATTTCTTAATTTGTTTTCATGACTCTTTTATAAAAGTTTTATTATTTTTAATTCTACCCTTCAATCCAAGTTGATTGTATAATGTTTTTTTTCCTTATTCTTTTGATTTTTTTCCTTTTGTTAATATTTTTATTCTTTTCAATTTAACTCTAAAATTAAAAATTTGTTGTTCCCCTTTGATTTATTTTTTCTTATGATTTTAACCCTTAATTTTTTAATTGCTATGTTTTTGGATTTTTTTTTGTCTAATTTTTTTCAAGTCACCTTCAACGTTTCATTTCTCAGGAGTTGAGATTCATGATTTTTTTTCATATATAGTGCTTCCAGTATGATGATCTAGGTCACGAGTTTGAAAAGTTAACAGAGATTGACATCTTTTTTATTTTTTGATTTGACGTTGTTTTATATATATATATATATATATATATATATATATATATATATATATATGACTTTGTGGTTATCTTTAATTTCTTTTTCTACCAAATTATCTTAGCCTCATGACCTAAGAAATAAGTTTGTTAGGTTAATCTGGACTAACTTGCCCATCAATGTCCAGATTACATGTCTACCGTGCTGGCATGGACAAGCTCACACTAGTTTTCTATCCTTTGTATACCATGTTTCGTCCTTCCATGTTTAATTGACTAAAAATTAAACAGCATTATCTTTTTTTCTCTTAGATAAAGTTTTTTCCCCATGTTATGTTAATGACTTTTTTATTATTATTATATATTTTTTCATTTGCTATCGTTGCCTCTCTTTTTTTCATATGATTTAAATGAGGCCAATTTATTTAGTTGGTCGGAACTATAACCCAAATAATTGAATTTCTTTTTTATAAAAAAACATGTTTGCAATGTTTAAATATTTTACTAAAAAGATAGTGTGTACTCGCAATGTTGCGTGTGACGAGTCTAGTATTATATATATAGAGATAGAGAAAAGAAAATATAAAAAACAATTCCCTTTTTTAAAGGAGGCAAAAGAAGAAATAATATTTATAAATAACAAATTACTACGTTTCTTTAGATTCTGTTTGGCATTGCAGTCCAACCGTGCTTTTGGAAATCTTTTTTAAAAAGCATTTTTAGCTTTAAATTAATTTTTTAATGTTTTTTTATCGTTTTGATGTGTAGATGTTAAAAATAAATTTTAAAAATAAAAAATGTATTATTTTGATATATTTCCAAGCAAAAAATATTTTGAAAATCAATATCTACCACACTCATAGATAGGCCCTTATTGTTTTTCTTATCAATATTGTTAAAATCATGTTTTTTTTTAAACAACATGAAAAATAAAATATAAAATTAAATCATAAAAATAGATTGTAAAATCATAAGTGAAAAATAAAATATAAAATTAAATCATAAAAATAGATTGTAAAATCATAAGTAACTCTTTTTTTTTCATAGATGGTTCATACCAACAATAAGAAATTTCATCAATAAAGATATGATGTACTTGTTCTAGCATGCTAAAATCCCACCAAGCAAGATCTAAGGAAAAATGTTGAAAGTAGTTGGTAAAACCATGTGTCCAAGAAAAAAAACATTGAAAATAGCAATGTCTTTATAACTATGCTCCCTTGTTGGCCTGCACCAGTTCTAATGCTCCCTCCAAATGCATGATTATTTGTGTGATAGTTTTAGTTTATCAGATGTCTTTTACCTTGATGAATAATACATCACTTTTAGATATTTTTGTTCTTTCTTTTAGATATTGTTATACTTTCATAAGTTTCAAATATTATTTGTTGCATGCCATAAATCTTAACAAGTGGATCAATAAGAAATTATAGGCTTTGTATGAATTAAATAATAATAATCATCACAAATAAACGCTAAACAATCATAATGTAACAAAGATTAAATGAGATGTGTGTGATCATTGAGCTACACCATCCATAAAAGTTTAAGGTATACCTTCTTCAATTTATGATGCCTTTTGATTATAAATTTCTTGCCCCTTTTTTTAGCTCCAGATCCTTGGTGTTTCCGGCTCTTAATCCTTGATTTTTAATTTCCTATTTTTTCTTCTTTTTTCCTCCCTTTGACCTACTTTTAAAAAACTCTCATTTTATAAGCCAAGCTAAATCAGAAGGTTATAAAAACATGACGGTTTTTCTTAGAATCTATGTGGTTATGCCATTTCTCTCATTTATAACATATTCCTGAAGGTTATGGTGTTTTCTTTCTCTTTGAACTGAATCCTTAACAGAGAAAAAACCTTCCAAGCTAATTATTTTATGGATATTTTCTTCTTTAATCAAGGTTGACTGGGTGGGGTATTTTAGGTATTTTTCTTCTGTAGTCACACTTAATTTAAAGATTTGTAACTCCTTGTTCATTAATTAGAAGATTAGTCTCCAATCAGCTTGAATATGTCAATGTAGAGGAGGCTCATTAGGGATAAGTTATTGTTGATTTTGTCGAGCCAAATAGGGTATAAACATTTGATGTAAATGGTTGGACTTTGTAGGTGAAGTGTTTCTCAATTTATTAGTGCCAAATATGTCCCTTGAGGTGGTTAGAGACAAAGCATTATTCGAACGACACATCACTTGGTTTCTTCATTTTAGTTCGAATAACACATTGTCTATTACTAAACCCTAAAAATTAGGGTTTTTAATTGGATTTTTGAATTTTAAATTTACCTATATTCTTCTAATTTCAACATTTATATCCCCAATTAAAGCAAAAACTTTTCAATTATTTCAATTGTGTCTTTGCAAACATTGGTTATAATCCTTTAACTTGCTTGTCATTTCCAACTTAGTCATTGGTTTCCTGATTATGCAATTTGCCCTTATTAATTGTCAAACTTTTAATTTATCTCAAATTGACCATTGATTTGATCAATTTTAGTCTCTGAATGCACGTGCTTACTGCACTATGATCCTTGGTTCTGAAATTCTTCCATTTGGTCCTTGATCAACCTTCAAACTACAAATTGTTTTCAATTAAACCCCTGATTTTACCAATTATACTTTTTTTTATAAAGTTTAATTGGGACCCTGATCTATCAATTATTGCATATTGACTCAAATAAGTTCTCTAAACTTAATTTTCTTTTAATTAAGTCCTCAAAAAGTTTAATTTAGCCCTTGGAATTAAGTAATTCTTCCAATTTGGCCAAATCGAGTTTCAAATTTAAATTTGCTTCAATTAAGTTTTTAATTAAATGATTTAAACCCATTAAAAGTTTAATTGAGTCCTTAAACTTAATTCCTTCTTTCAATTTTGGTCAAATTGATTTTTAAACTTAATTTTACTTCAATTAAGTCTTTTTTCAGCCTATCTTGTCAACAATATTCCAATATGACTATTCTTCTTGCAGTTCGACCTATTACAACTCAGAAGCTAATCTATTTGTGTCCCAAAAATAGTTTTGGATTTTGAATTTATTAATTTTTAAATTTTTAAATAAAAAAGCAAAGTAAAATATTTTTCAGGGACCCAAAATTAGGCATCATACTCATTGGAACATTATGTAACCAAACTACCTTCCTAAATAATAGATTTGTTATATTTGTTAGATCATCAGTTTTATGGCAAGATATAAAATGTGTCATCTTGAAAAATCTATCTATAATATTGTTAGATCATCAGTTTTATGGCAAGATATAAAATGTGTCATCTTGAAAAATCTATCTATAATAACAAATATGGAGTCTTTTTCTTTTCTTGACCTAAGTAAACCTAAAATAAAGCTATAGAAGTATCAAACCAAGGTTCTTAGGAACATGTAAAGGTATATATAATCCATGAGGCATCACTTTAGACTTGTTTACATGTTATGCACCTATCATAAATTCTTTGCACATCTCTTTTCATGTTATTCTACTAAGAATGTTCATGTAAAACTTCTAAAGTCTTAGTAATCCCAAAGTGTCCTCTTAATCCACTACCATAAGCTTTCCTTACAAGTGATTCACACATTGAACAATTAGACACACAAAATCTTTTATCTTTAAATAAAAACCTATCATGCCTAAAAAATCCAATAGTTTCTACAAGTTCACATTGGAATTAAATTTTATCGAAATCAATATCATCAAGATATTTCTTTCACAAAATCAAATTCTAAAAGTCTAGTATTCAAAGTATTAAGAAGAATATACCTTTATGATATGCATATGCAACTATATTTTTCTTACCTTGTTTGTATTTGATAATATATGGGAATGTCTCAATCTATTCAATCCACTTGGCATGTCTACAATTCAACTTACCTTGACTTTTCGAGGGTCTTAAATATTGGTGATCAATATGAATTGCAAACTCTTTAGGTTAAAGGTAATGTTGTCAAATCTCCAAAGTCCTCACTAATATATATAACTCTTTATCATATGTGGGTAATTTAGAGTTTCACCATTAACTTTTTTACTTAAATAGGTCATGGACCTTTTATTCTGTGTTAAAACAGCTCTAATATCTATACATGAAGCATCACATTCAATTTCAAAAGTTTTTGTAAAGTTAAGCAAAACAAGTAATGGGGCTAAAATAAGCTTTTCTTTTAGCAAATTAAAAGTTTTTTCTTGTCCAATTTCCCATTTAAAACCCAAAATCTTCTTTACAATTTCAGTTAATGGAGCAACAATTGTATTAAGATCTTTTATAAATCTCCTATATAAACTAGCCAATTCATGAAAACTTTTTACCTCACTTATCTTCTTAAATATAGGTCACTCTTTTATAGTATTAACCTTAGTCTCATCCATTTCAATACCTTTTTCACTAACAACATATCCAAGAAAAAATAATTTTTTCCATGCAAAAGTCACAATTCTTTAGATTAGCATACAAACTTTCCTTTCTAAGCATATCAAGTACCTATCTTAAATGATTTATATGCTTATCTAATCATTTACTGTAAATCAATATATCATCAAAGTAAACAATTACAAACCTACCAATGAATACATGCAATACATGGTTTAATAATCTCATAAAAGTACTAAGTGTATTAGTAAGTCTCAAAGACATGACTAACCATTCATATAAACCATATTTAGTTTTAAAAGCAATTTTTCATTCACCATATTTTTTTTATTATAATATGATGATATCCATTTTTAAGGTCAAATTAAAAAAACAAAAATATATGCAATTCATCAAATATATCATTTAATTTAGGGATAACATGTCTATACTTTACTGTTAAGTTTTGATTGCTTTATAATCAACACACATTCTCCATATACCATCATTTTTTTATACTAAAAATACATGAACAATATATGAACTCATACTCTCTAGAATGTACCCCTTCGATATTAACTCCTCCATTTGCCTTTAAAGCTCTTTTGTTTCCTCAAAATTACTTTTATAGGCTAGTCTATTAGGAATAGTTGAACTTGATACTAGATCAATCTGATGTTCTATTCCTCTTATAGATTGCAATCCACTTAGAATTTCATCAGAAAATTCATCTTTAAATTTTTGTAACAAAGAAACATAAATACTATAAACATAAGAAATCAAGTTCATTGTTGTTAAAGTATACCTCCTTATACAAGAGTAAAATCATAGGCATATCATAAAAATAAGCATGTGTAAGATCACTTTGTTTTGAATACAAATTAAGGTATTTCCCCACTTTTCCTACACAGTCTTCTTTTCTCATCTTTTTTTTCTTCTCTCTAATTATTCTCCCTCCACAATCAGCCTTCCTTTAATATTTTTTTTTATTTGGGAAGAAGCCTTCATATTTATCTTTAATGTCTGAAACTTTACCCTATGATATTTCACACTCATAAGCTCACCTTATTTTTACTTAGCCTCAAATCCTCACCATTATTTCGTAACAAGGCCTCTTCGGTTTCTCCTACTTTCTTTAACTTTAATTGATCTTTATAAACTTGTCTAGGTGACAATAGTGTAAGCATGTATGTTTTCCCATCCCTTTTCAACTACATACCTATTTTTAAAATCATAATACTTGGCTTTCCTATCAAATCAAGGTTTCCCTAATAATAAGTGTGTAGCATGCATAAAAAAAAATCACTCAAAACCTCATCCTTATATCTCCCTACCTTATACTGAGATTAAAACCATTTTAGTCACCATAACTTCTTTATATTCATTCAATCATTCAAGCATATACAATGTAGCATGATTAACAGTAATCAAATTCAGTTTTTTAAACAAAGTTATGCTAACAACATTAGTACAACTACCATTATCAATGATCATACTACATAACTTGTTTTTATGTCGCATCTAGTATGAAATATATTATCTCTTTATTTCTCAACATCTTCTTCACTAACTTGAACATTAAATGTTATTTTTATAACCAAGAATTCTCTATCAACATTATATTCAACATCACTAGCATCTTTAAGTTCTAACATGCTTTCATATTTAAATTCATTCCTAGCTGACTCTACTTCCTCATCATCTCTCAAAATCATAATCCTTTTATTTAGACACTCTAATATATAATGCCCAAATCCTTGACACCTAAAATACTTAATCTCTTATTTATGTTGTATTGAACATTATTTCTTACTCTTTTTTTTTTTTATCTATTACCACAATCTAGTTTTTAATATATGAGGATTAAATAACTTTAGGTACTGTTATTGACTTTATTTGTATACCTTCTTTTCTGAAATTGAACTTCCAAGCTTGAGAGGATCACAAATAACCACCTGATCTTGCACTACCTTTTCTTTTCAATTGTTTTTCCACCTTTATAGCTATATGCATCATATCTTTAATTTCAAAATAATAATAGAATTCAACCATATTAGCAATATCTCTATTAAAACCATTTAAAAATCTACTCATTGTGACTTCGTTATCTTAAAAAAATATTAACTCTAATCATAATTATTTTCATCTCTTTAAAATACTCATCAACATTTTTAAAACCCTAAGATAAATATTGCAATCTATTATATACTTTTCTATAATAATGATTAGGGACAAATATTTTCTTCATGATCACTTTCATGTATTCCTATATATTAATGAGTCTTTCTCTATTATACCTCCTACTTGTAACAACTTGATCCTGCCAAATAATAATATAATCAATAAATTCAATTACAACTAGTTTTACTTATTTTCCTTCAAATATCTATGACAATCAAATATAAATTCTACCTTTTTTTTCAATCCAAATAAACCCTTGGATTATTCCTTCCTTTAAATACTGGAATTATAAGTTTTATGCTACCCAAATTATGATCTAAACTATCATGATCAACAAAATTCCTCTCTTGACTGAATTCCTATTTGGCCAAAATCCACCTCCAAACTCTCTCTTGGTTGTGTCTCATATAAGAGATTATGATGTATACGAGACTTCATTTCATTATTAACTACATCATCATCATCATCCTCATCATCATCATTAGAGTTTTTAACTACACTTTCATTTAGAGGAGAAATTATCCGTATAGTATAATTTTTAATCTTCTTTTCCTTATGACTAAGAATATCATGTCTACCAATTATTCTAGTACTTAATTTATTCATCTTTCCCATCAAAGCCCTTACGACTAAGAATATCATGTCTACCAATCATTCTAGTACTTAATTTATCCATCTTTCCCATCAAAATCTTCATCATTACCTTCAACCTATCTTGGTTTTTTACAAGATCCTTCACCTTCAATTAATGTCACATATTTTAATGACATTGTGAAAACTTGTAATATAGGTTAGCAGTAAGGAAAAATTTCCTCACACTTCCTCATATGTTTACACTCAATTTAATATCATTTCACTTGTGTTTTACACAATTCAATAGGCTTTTCACTATAATAATTTCATTATGCACTTTACCTCACTATTCCTTTACTTAGATTCTGAAATGTAACTTAGAAACTTATCACATAACCAATCAAAATAACATAATGATTTTATAATAATGAAGACTCAAGAAATATATGAAACTAATCAAAACAAAACTTGAGGATACATTTATGAATAGCAATGTAAATTCATGTGAAATGTAATGATGAAAAGAAGACACAAAATAAAAGCAATGAAGTTTATGTTAATGTTTCAAAGAAAACTAACTTATTCAAAAAGTCAAGATTTAACTTCAAGAATTTTAAGAAAACAATTAAAATAAAGCAAGAAAGATCTATACAATTAATCAGATGTTAATGAAACACAACAAGATAATAAAGAAAAAAACAAGAATTCAATTTGGCAATACCAAGGTTTGGTATGTACTTATATGGAAAATAAAGAAAATATTCAAGAAACTTTTGGCCAACCCTAAAATTAAAGGGCTTGTATTTGATTATGCTCTAACTTGTCAATTCAATCAATTCTTGCAATTTTTCCTTCAATTTCCCCCTATTTTTTCAACATAGATCAATAAGAACAACATTTATCTTTGTTTATGTCTTTTTTTACTCTGGGTTGAAATGAAGAAATATAGAAGATGAAGATTAAGAATAGAATTCTTATTTAATGTGTTTGGCAAAATCAAGAAACTAAGCAATATATATATATAAGGTTTGACACAAACTTTGAAATAATAAAAGAAAAGACCTTTTTTTACTTTTCTTTTAACGAAACAAAATCCTAGCCAAAACTAGAAGGAAAAAATATATCAAGAAACAACACAAATTAAAGATTAAAGGGATATAACCTGATAAAAACACAAGTTTTGATACCAACTAATGTAGACACCTCTCAAGATATGCTAAAATCATATATGAATGATTTACAATTTGACCCAACAAGAACTTGTCTTGGAGAACCAAAGTTATACGTAGTAACCACTCCCACCCTAAGCTTATAAAGAGATGTGAACGAGTTGTATAAAATCACAACGAAGTTGATTAGTCCTTCAAAGAGTTTGTAAGTCCAATTAAGAATTTGGTATGAGAATCACTTAACCATATAAAAGATAGCAAGAGTGTTGATTTATTTATTAAAAACAATTTCTTTTTTCAAAAAGTCTCTACAAAAAAGTATTTATACTAGAAAACATTCTAGCTCTAATATGATATCCCTAATGAATATGGATAAACCTTATAAATAATAATAATTCAATGAACCTAAATTTAAATAAAAGCCTTAATACGTCTAAAAGGATGAAAATAACTAAAATATAAATAAAATAATAGCTTTATTAATTTAAATAAGACTAAAGTCATTTTTATAATCTGATAGAATCAAAGCCCAACTTCAAAAGCATGGTTTTCTCTCTTCTTAATGAATTAGAAGGTTTTCCATATATCACTGAAAATCTATGGATGTTTACTTCCTAATTAAACTAGAATTGTATAAAAATTGCTTTTGTAGCTGTAGTTATTACCAAAATAATAGCAAAGGTCAACACTAGCAGATTTAAATCTTCTAATTCCAATCTTTCTGTAATGTTTGAATGCCTATCTGTTAGCTCTTCTTGAATATTAATTAAATTAATCAATGCTTGAACTTCATTACTTAATATCTTCTTGAAATTCACCTTAACCCCATGTCCTGAATAAGTATATTAAAAGCCTCTTTGAACCTTCTAGCTCTAAGTTTTGTCACTGTACCAACTGGAACCTCCAATAGATATCTTGGTGTTGCTTAGATCGCATCAATTTAACTATTGACCTATGAAATCAAACTACCACACTTAGCTTACACTAGATAGGTGGTTCGAGTTGTGCCTCGGGCTGTGTTTTGTCAAATGTAAAAAAAAAGTTATTCACACTAGATTGGTGTTGGAACGCAAAATAAGAAAAAAGAAGGATTAAAGTGAGATTTGGTTACTTTCTTCCCAAGTAACTATGAGAAAATGAAAAAAAAAAGGCTATAGATAAAGGAGATATTTTTTAGAAAAAGAGTGTGAAAAAATAAACCCTAACCACCATTAAAAAAAAATAGAGAAAGATAAAAGTGTTGAGAGAAAAAGTGTGAATTATGGAGTGAAATACAAATGAAAGACAAAAATAAAGAGGGATGATGAGAGAAAAATAATATATAAAGAGAGAAAAAAGGAGAAATAAAAAGGAAAATAAGGTTAAAAATTCATAACTTTTTTTTTAGTTCCCACCCTTCTCCATTGCCAATCACCAAAAATCACCATCACTAGTTGTAAAACCCCTATAAGAGCACCACCATGATAATAGCCCTCACAGTGAAGGCATCCACCATGATCAAGCCCCTCTTTACTTGCCAAACAACATTAGTTTTGTTATTTCCTAGCCCCCTAAAAGTTGGCTCTCTTTCTCACTCTAACTGAGCAACCATCCTTCACCTGAACCACCACTCAAAGCCTTAAAGACATCATATTCACCAGTAGCCAACACCAGCAATCGAGTCAGACTCATGATGAAGAGGGAAAGAAACAACCAAGAGAAGAAAAAGAGAAAGAAAGTTAAAAATTTACCCAGCCCGATCAACCAACACCAATAACTAAGCTAAACCTATAGTGGACGGCATTGTCGATACTATAGGAAAAAAGAAAAAGAAGAGGCACATCTCGTGGGCTGGTCTACACACCTTTATGTCTCGCTAATGCATGTAGTGATGTGCCACCAGTGACTACCACCACCATCACATATCAAACATATGCTGCTATGATCTCCTCTTGTCTAGTCATTTTCAAGCCTTTTTTAAGCTACCTAACAACTCTGGAAGTTTGATTTCGAACCCTAAATTAATATTTTAAAAACATTTTTAACATATTGTTTATTTTTAAAGGAAAATATATGTTAGACCTTTTTAAGGTAAATTTGCTCATTTAATTCGCTTATAAATGTTCCCTCGGTACCAGTAACCTAAATTTAATTAGGGTTAATACTTAGCTAGAATTCAAGGATTGAATGCTTATTTTTCACTCCAAAGCATATGATTCCATGAATTTATTTTTTTCTATATAAAAATAGATAGAATAAATAAAATATATATATAAATTAAAGAAATTAAAGATAAATGACACGACCAGAAGATTGATGTCTTCTCCCAAGTGCAGGAGTGTCGAAGTAATAAATAACCCGGCAAGACCGGGGTCGAACCACAGGGAGGTTTATTGTATAAATTATAGTTAACAACAACACAAT
>Ga0325403_1002060_pt1 | contig 17487 bp, 12 predicted proteins | sample PopdelMetagenome_19_FD_205665 | JGI IMG/M metagenome (GOLD analysis project Ga0325403, IMG submission 205665) | Populus deltoides microbial communities from Bellville, Georgia, United States - Xylem-PdKOR-R4 | ecosystem: Host-associated > Plants > Phyllosphere > Stem > Wood/Secondary xylem...
CCTCCCTTCTCGGCCACCTCTTTTCCCTATTCCTCTATTATGTCTTCATTGTCCTTGCCTCCACCGGTCACACATTAAGCAACCCAACACAACCAAGAACATTGTCGATAACTTTTCTAGCTAGGTAAGCCTTCCTTCTTGTCTTTTATTTTCTTCTTCTTCATACCTTTGCAACCACTACATGTAATGATAGCTTAATTAATATATAATGATAGGTTGGACCCATTTCAACCTAGCCCAATTAAAAAAAGGATGTTTTCGAGCCCCAGTCGGCCCAACCAAACTTGGTCTAGGATCGGAGCCCATGTCCACATGGATGGGTCGGGCCCGGCCCAAATAAAAAAAAGAGAAAAGCCAGGTTTGTTAAGCCATCAGTCGGCCCAACCCGACCCAACAGGTTCGGCCCAGATGGTTGGGCAAGGCTTAGCCTATATAAAAATAAAAATATGATAATAAAAATATTTATATAAAAAACAAAAAAAATCCAAAAAATTTCAATAGTCCTTTTAAATATATTTGTGATTTTCTCACATGTTTTTCTAATAATTTTGTATAATATCGGGATGTATATTTACACTGTAAAATACAAATTCGGTATTAAAATACCTGATTTTCTCTAAAATGTTTCTTAAAAAAAAATTAAATTAAATTCCTCTTTAAAAAAATACTTTGTTTTTGTGTTTACAACCAAATTCTAAAAGTTTTCCAAGCATATTTTCATAAAAAACAAATTGTAACTTTCTCATGTTTTAAAATGTAAAATGGATATCATAACTATTTTATGATTATTTGTTAATGTTTAGCCAAAATATCAAAAATCCTTCACTAATCATTTTGCACCTATGCCGCCAAATCTCTCCACCTCTAAGCGTATTTCTTTATGCTTTCTTTGTCTCCTTTCTACAGATTAGACAAGTTGGTTCTGTTAGGAGCAATGTCCATGTTGTACTTGTATTGTTTGACGAAAGCATCTATTAAATCTTTTCATCCGCGAATCTTGGTGTTATCTAGTCTCATATACCAACTCAATGCAGCCCCACTCAAACTATCCTAGAAAATGTGAATCGGTAGCTTCTCATCATGTACTACTTCTGTCATTTTGTTGCAGTAGGATTAGAGATGGGTAGTGGGGCATTGTGTTCCAGCGTATTTGATGAATTCAGGAACTCATAACTTTTTTGGTATTACCACATTCGAGATTAGACACATCTTTGCGGCATTTACTAGGTCATACAAGTCTACCCCTTCAATAGCCCTTATCCTGGCTTCTAGTGTTGTCATTTTATCTTGATCAATATCGTTAGATGATCTTATTATATGGGTTTCATTTATGAATGTATTTATGATTATGGGTGCTGGTACTGGTGTCATTAATTGCACAAATGCTGGATTATATTGGGGATCCTGAGCTTGTTCTCCTATTACTTCTTCAGGCTGAGTTGCTGTTTGATTTTGAACTAAAATGGCGGGTCTATTAGAAAGACCCTTACCAAAGGCATTACGTAGTGCTTACTCGAGTAAATTGGTGAGGTGAGCCACACTAAATTTTAAAAATCCAACTCTTTCTGATAGTGTGAGAGCATCACAGTGAGTACGCTCTTTATTTTCCATGTTTCTTAGTTGGAGTTGGGTGTTGTCGATTTTTCGGATTTGAGCTTTTTGTGAGCCTATATTTCAACTTAATGTATGTATGTATGTATGTATGTCATTTAAACTGAATGTAAATGTATACAAATGCATGTACATGCATATTAGGTATGAGTTAACCTATTCAAATGGCTAATTTATGACTTCTTTGTTGAATATGGGCAAAAATCCATAGTCTGATTAATCCAAAAGATCTTTCCCAAGTCTTTATCTTAGTTAAATCCTATACACATAGAATTTATTCACGGTAATCTCCCAACCTTGGTCTTTGGGCAAGTACATCATCTTAGATTCTTAACCATATTCAGAAAGAAAAAAAATCATGGTTTTAGCTCAGAAAATCTTGTAGAGTTTAGGATTATTGATTAGGTCTGCCTTGATGCAAAATAAATTATTAGGGAATCCATACCCTAAAGGTTCTAGGCCATTACATGGAGGAACCTGGTCTTAAAAGGTCCATGAACTGCCTAGTGACCACCTTACGTGAAGGCAGTATAAGGGTTTACAAGGAATGGTTGAGGCACGGTGTGACTGTCATTACCAAGTAAACAATCAATTCATAGTTGGATGTTTCACAAATCTGAACCTCAATTGAAAGTTATGAGGCAAACCATTACTCCCCATCTAACCTAAAAATAAGTTTATTTACAAAAATTAAAATGCATGAAGGCATTAATTCATACCTAACATACTTATGCATGAAGTAGTATAAAAATGCACGTTAAATGTGCTAAAATTAAATAGACAAAAACAAACACTCAAACAATCAAACAAGCAAACCTTAGTCTAACCAAACAAGGTGTTCCCCAGTGGAGTCGCATCCTGTCATGGGGCAGGTATGTCTCTTGAGATGTGTGTGTTGAGAAGGGGGTTTAGGTGTAATAAAAAAGTTATGATTATAAGGTTCAGGAGTTGTCAATTGGTATCATGGTTATTACGAAACCTATGATCTACGAGAGTCCAGGTAAGAGACTGGTTGTGTAAGGGAAAAATGCATCACCCTCAGTGCACCCTACCTAAGGTAAGTTACATTGTTATTTGATTGTTTTTCTAAGTCATGTTTCTGTCCATTGGTCTTTTCTAAAGTTCAAGATATATCTCCCTTCGCGAAGAAGTCTCTACCTTATTAGGTTAAATCCTAACCATTCTACGGTCTAAATTTTAGTACCACATTTATTTCGCACTTTGTATCTTTAATACTTGAGTGCATATTTTACAATTTAATTTTATATCCTCAAATATTAAAGTCTACAGCTAAATCCTAACACTTTAAATATAAAGTGAACAAAATAATTAGTGAAGAATTTTTGATATTTTGACCAAACCCAAACAGATAATTATAAAATGGTTATGATATCAATTTTACATTTTAAAACATGAGAAAGATGCCATTTTTGTTTTTTTATGAAAATATGCTTGGAAAAGTTTTAGAATTTGACTATATGCACGAAAACAAAATATTTTTTTTGTTTTTTAAGAGGAAATTAATTAATTTTTTTTTTAATTTTCAATTTTTTTAAGAAAAGTTTTGAAGAAAACTGATTATTTTAATTTTGGATCTATATCTTACAGTGTAAATATACAGCTCGATATTATGTAAAATTATTGGAAAAACATGCGAGAAAATGACAAATATTATGAAAGGACTCTTGGATTTTTTTTGGATTTTTTTTGTTTTTTTATATATTATTATTATTATTATTATTATTATTATAATATAGGTTGGGCTCGACCCGACCATCTGGGCCGAACCCAGTCGGGTCAGGTTAGGTCGACTGGTGGCCCAACAAACCTGGTTTCTCTCCTTTTTTGGTCTGGGCCGTGTTGGCCCAGCCATGTGGGCATGGGCTTCAATCTTAGACCTAGTTTAGTGGGCCGGTTGAGGCCCGACAACACTTGTTTTTCTTAATTGGGTTGGGTTGAAACAGGTCCAACTCATCATTATATGCAAATTTTGCATGCAGTAGCTGGGGGGATATAGAGAAAAAGAAGAAAAAAGATAGGGGGAAGGTTTACCTGGCCAAAAAAGTTGTTGGTGACGTTCCTAGTGGAGTTGGGTTGTCCAATGTGTGATCGATAAAGGCAATAATGGCAAAGACATGACGAGGGAATAGGGAAAAGAGGTGGCCGAGAGTGGAGGAAAAAAACTGGGGTAAAAAACTGATTTTTCCTAACTTTGTCCTCAAATTTCTTCATGTTTAGGACATGAAATCCACCCCTATTTATAGAAGGTAGAAGAGGGACATTTTATTCTTTTTAGGGATAAATCTTGGCCAAAAGGATCTCAACCGTTGGTTTAAAGTTGCCATCATGAATCGTCAGATTTTGACAACTCAAGGCTGTCTGAGTTGGTCTCGTTAGGGCGCCGCCGAGGCCGTTATGGTGTCAATTGATCAGAAAGAACCATACCATGGTATGGTCAAGTGTTAGGCCATCATGTTGGTGTATGCTTTAACCAGTTTGGTTGAGAGATGAAGCATTAAATGCAACTACAAATAGCCATACGGACAACTTTTTTGGGTGAAAATGAAGAAAAAGATGAACAGTAGACCAGACAACAAGTTGTCTGTCTATCTTTTATTGGTCAAAACATTGTCATTTTGTCCTTTAGGGTTTTTAATTTAAGGATTTAACAAAAGGTTAATTTAGTCCCTCGACTTTTGATTTCTTTTAGTTGCATCCCTAATTGGCCTTGAACTTTTAATTTTGCCCCCGAAAAACTTCAACATCGGACCTAATATGTGGTTAAGGTAGCGCGGGTCTGGCACACATGCCAGACCCAATACGCTTGGACTTAGTAGTGTGCCAAACCCAAGATAGCGTGGGTGTGGCACATATGATAGACCCAAGGCGTTTGGACTTGGCAATCAACCAACCCCAAGATAACGTGGGTCTCGCATGCATGCCAGGCCCAAAGAGTTTGGACTTGATAGTTAGTCAAGTCCAAGATAATTACCATACTCTCATAGCATGTCCAAGGGAGTGACTAACCTTCATTGGGTCTAACCTCGGGGAAGAACTCAGTCTTATAGGCTTAGCTACACTTGACGTCTTAAACTCGAATCTCCCTACACCTTTTTAGGTGTATAAAGTCATTCAAGGACCCACCATATTCCCATCAGGTAAGGGATATTTATCCCTCATTAAATGTTATTAGGATAATTATACTGCAAGCCCTTTTTTTTTTACCAAAGGACAAAATTTATAGGCTATAAATACACCATGAAAGCTTCATAACAAGGTTCATAATCTCCAATTCTATACTGCATTTATATTTTCATAACATCTCTCTCTAGAATATTCTTGTATTTTCTCTCTCTAAAAAGATACTTATTTATGCATCAGAGAGTTCTCACCTCCACCAAAGGGGATCTTTTGCAGGTATTAGCCACAAACAGCTTTGGTCAATCAAGGACCAAATACAAACTTTCAACTACCTTGGCAAGGAAAAATGAAGGAGATTGTCAGGACCAATTGATTAAGCAATTATCCAACCTGGGAGCTTTATTCTCAAACTAGTTGGATTTTTAGGACATCATCAATAATCATATGCTTATATATAATCACGGTTGTGAATGTCTAGCAATAATGAATTTATAAAATAACAAGCATAAAATCTCAAGACTACAAGTATAAATCATTAAAATATTGTTTATAATGTTCTTGACATAACAATTGTCAACTATTTAGCAGCTTGGACTTAAAGTGAACGAGTCTTAATTATTTTTGTTTTGATTCTAGTTATTCAACACAAGTCATGTCCATTGATGATCCATTTTATATAGTTGGATCATTATCAAAACACAAATGTTTCACCATTAGTACAAAATCAACTCCTCTAATTTAGAACTTGAAGTTTAATAGATTCAATATTTGAATTCACATTTATACTCTATCACATTACTATAATATGTTGCCTTTTTAACAAGAATACATGAGGAAACTTACTTATCTCGCTCTGATCTTTTATTATGTGTTGGTGTTTTTCTTGGATTGTATTTTTGATGTAATATTATTAATAATGCATTGGATGAAGAAAGAGGATACGACGAGGAGAAAAAAATCCCTAGTTATCTTTTAAAAATCACCTATATCCTAATCTACATTAAGGTAGTGTTTAGAAACGCGGTTGAAACCGTATTTTTTAAAAATTAAGAATTTTTGTTTTTATTTATAATTAAATTTTTGTATATTTTTTTTATTATTTTGATACACAGATATCAAAAATAATTTTTAAAAAATAAAAAATATATTATTTTAATATATTTCTAAACAAAAAAAATACTTTGAACTACAATCATTACCCCAAACTCTCCATCACCACCACTGAAATGGATTTTGAATTAATAACATGCTTTTACAAAAACTCTCGTAAAACCATATATAAAAAAAAAAAGGAAAGAAAAAACCCAGCCTTCTTTAACGCAACATGAATTACTGTGGAGCAAACTTGTTTTATTCCAGGTCTATGCTCTTCATTTGTCGAAGAAGTATCTTCGCGCCCTCCTATTTCGAACAAAGACAACTTGCTCAGGATGAAATCCATGGTCAGGAACTCCATTGCTCGTCGTGTTGTTCCTAATCAACGAAACTTCAATTTCCAAATTCAAAACAAACAACAAACCTTAAACACTGACTCCATACAGTCGTCATGCACGAGAATTTTATGAATCCTTTTACCCTTTATGATTTAAGAAGTTTATTATATTTTATTTAAGATTTTAAATAGAGTCATTAAACCTATAGTTGACTTGGTGTAAGATCTCAATTATAAATAGAGTGAGTTAACCCCAATTTAGCCCGACCTTTCACCTTTTCTTTTTGTAATATTGTAATAGTTTTTAATTGTAATGTTAATTTAAAATAATATTAAGATATTGTATTATTATGTTTTTTTTTAACATATTTAAAGTTTTGATGATGATAAAAATAAAACACTAATAACATAAATTGCAATTTATTATACACACATGTATAGTCTTCCTTGAAAAACGGATGAATCCTTTAACATTTTACACTTATGGAAGTTTATTATATTTTATATAGGAGTTAAAGTAAAGTTATCAGATCGAATTAAATGATTGGTTGATTAATATAATACCGGCCGGATAGTAGATTATGAATGGGTTAATCTAATCTTTTTAAAGTAAAAATAATATTTTTTTAATTTTAAAATATTAATAAGTTTTAGTCGGTCATATTTCTAGTATCAATTTTTTTATTTTTTTATAACTCGATCCGAATTAAAATTTATAACGCTAATGCTGCGCGTACATAACTTTTATTTTTAGATATAATTCAAAATATGTTTTATTTAAAAAAATATTATGTTTTGATGTTTTAATAATTTTAATATAATAATATAAAAAAAACTTAAAAAAATTATTCTGATACAACTTTTTTACTTTTTGTATAACCCAACCTAGACTAGGTTTTATTACTGAGGTTTAAAAGTGAAAGTGAAATTGAAGTGACTTTTGTTTTTTTTTTTTATGTATTTTAAAAATAAATATTACTTAAAAAATATTAAATTAATATTTTTTATAATTTTAATATATTATATCAAAAATAAAAAAATATTTTTATATATTTTTAAACTAAAAACAACTCTCATCACAATTCTAAACATATAATATAATAAATAGGTACACTATAAAATATAAATTCATGACATGAACATCACAAGTCTCAAAAGTGCCAAAACCTCCCTCCTTTTCCAAATTTCAACACGCACCACCAACACAAACACTGAAACACTCCTTAAGAAACGACGATGCATTTCTCTCTTTCTTCTTCCCTCTCTCGCTAAAACTGAAACTGTTCCTCTACTTCAATCAATCAATCAAAGATGAGTACAGTAGACAAGATGCTGATAAAAGGAATCCGGAGCTTCGACCCGGAAAACAAACACGTCATCACCTTCTTAAGGCCTCTTACTCTCATCGTCGGCCCCAACGGCGCTGGAAAAACCGTAATAATCATCACTATCATTTCCTTTCCTTATTAATTTCCTTTTTTTTACAAATATTATTTATTTTTACAGACGATAATAGAGTGCTTGAAAGTTGCATGCACCGGAGAGTTGCCTCCGAATGCTAGGTCTGGTCACAGTTTCATCCATGACCCTAAGGTAACTCTAACTTTTCTCTCTCTGTTTTTTTTTTTTTTTAATTTTGAGAGGACCGATTGGTTAATTAGTTGATTATCTGTTGTTGTTAGGTTGCCGGTGAAACGGAGACGAAGGGGCAAATTAAGCTGCGGTTTAAGACCGCGGCCGCGAAGGATGTGGTGTGTATAAGGTCATTTCAGTTGACACAAAAGGCTTCAAAAATGGAGTATAAAGCCATCGAGAGTGTGCTTCAAACGATCAATCCACATACTGGAGAGGTAACATTTCTATGAATTCTTGTTGTTTTGTTAGAATTGAAGGTTTCACGGAGAAAAAAATTGATAGCAGCCTGTTAGGGTTCAGATTATTAGTGTAAGGCTAATGGATATTCTTTCATGGCAAAATTAGGGTAGTTGTGATGCAAATGTATGCGTGTTTTTTTAACACTATCTTGTGTGAATCTTGATACGGTCGTCACTTTTTTTTTCTTGGTTGTTGTTGGAATGCAGAAAGTCTGCCTTAGCTATAGATGTGCTGATATGGATCGAGAAATTCCTGCTTTGATGGGTGTCTCGAAGGCCATTCTAGAAAATGTTATATTCGTGCACCAGGATGAAGCTAATTGGCCTCTACAAGATCCTTCTACGTTAAAGAAGAAATTCGATGATATCTTCTCTGCTACTCGGTATTCTTTGAGCTTTTCCCCTGAAATATTGAGAAAAGATTTTATAGTTATCATCTGTCACTGAGTGTGCCGTTAGTTGCGACAGCCACTTGCTTTTTTCGTTGTGGTTAATTGTGTTTAATTGCCTCACTTGTATTCTCTTGCTTTAACTTGCTTTCTTTACTACACTGTATGATGGTCTCGAGTATGTGAAATATGCATTCTAGAACATGTAAACAAGAAGTCTCTTAGTACCTTATTTAATTTTATCTCCGACTTTGCAAGCTTACTCATTTTTTTCTTGGAACAGAGAATGAACTTGATATTGTTTTAAAAGTTTCACTCTACAGTAAATTGTAAGAGTGAAAGCTACAGTTGAAACACACATTATTAAATAAATGTTTGTAAGAAATGAGAGTGTAAAGATCAAAGATTGATATAGAGCTCAAGTATTCAAGTGATGTCTTTCTTGGTGATCAAGAGCATGAAAAGCATCCTATCTATATTTTAAATACCACTTATCAAAACAAAGCAGATTCAAAATGCTAATCTTTGCAAAATAATAACAGTTAGGGAAATTGTTTCCTGCTATTTGTTGATGTTTTAAGATTGAATGTGTTCATGACATGGATTATATATAAAAGAATGCAAAAAAGTTTATGCAATACAACATTGAAGCCATGCTCAATTAAACAGATATTTTATCACTTGGTGCCCACTTCATTTCATTTTGGTAAGCATTTTGCTGATCCTTAGCAAGAAGCTAATAATACTTTTGCCATGCTCAATTAAACAGATATACAAAAGCCTTGGAGGTCATCAAAAAGCTTCACAAGGATCAAGCTCAAGAGATAAAGACATACAAACTAAAATTAGAGAATCTTCAAACCTTGAAGGATGCTGCATATAAGGTTGTATTTCTTTTTTCCATCCTTTTCTTCTTATAGCAAGCTGGTCATATTTATTTGTTTTTCAGGTCTTATTTTTTCTACTTTTTTATTTACTATGGCAGTTCTTTTTGTTATTTCATGACGAATTGATAATCTGTCTTGCAAATGATCTTCTGACTGCTAAGAAAGTTGTAATATCATTGTTTATTTGGAATATATAGTATCTCTATTTCAATCCTTCAATCTCTCTCTTTCTCATGAAAGGCAGTGGCAACAGTGTATGCTTGCATTCTCTGTCAAACTAGTAGTGAAGAACCGGAGTGTGATCTCGTCTTTACATCAATGAACGAGACTATGGGCGGATTATAATTTCTCTTCTGCATTAGAACATGACATCACTGTTGACATTAAACTATTAGGAATATGACCTATAATGTTTCCTTTTGAAATGCATTTGGAAAATTCATTTACTTGGTCCGAATAACTGACATGGACAGTGATTTTCTTTTGCTTTGTAGTGTGCTTCCAGCACTTGTTTTTCTTATTATCAATAACTATGTAGGATCCAAAACTCAGATCTTCATTTGCTGTTCCAGTGAATTAAATATCATGGGCTGTGGATATCACTCAATAGTTTGTTAAATTTGAAGCTGTCAGGGTTTTCACTCTATTTTAGGCTTCATGTCATTTAAGCATTTAATTTTGATCAGGCTTCACCTGTAGAATCACAGCCTGTTGTGATAAGTATATCTTAAAAGTAATGTTGCCCTGTAGTGTGGATCCTGTGGCTTGGATTGTCTACTTTCAGAGATGAAGCATGGCTTGTAGTAAGATTACAGATTGGAGGAAATGTAGGATTCTGTGCCTTTGTGTTGGTTTTGCTGTCATTTAGGTATGTTTGGATAACTAGGAGTCGTAGGGTTTTTAGCAATCTTTTCTTCTCCAGACAAGTGGTGAGGGTTAGGACAATATTTCTTGCATCCTTGTGGTCTCGTGGCTCAGGAGCTTTTAGGGAGTTTCCCTAGCTGACTTTCAGGAGGATTGGACCATGATTTATTTTTTTCTTAAGGACTTTCCTTTTCCCTTTGTTTGGAGGATGATTTATTCTCCAATAAGTTTTTGTATGTTCTTTTCTTTAATCAAACATTCTTCTTTTATAAAGAAAAGGCAAAAGTATTGGATGGAAGCTCTTAACTCATTATTTTGATTGAGCTGTCTATTTAAACATTGACTTAGTGCATGTTTCCTTTTCATTTTGCTAGATTGGGCCAAGTGATAGTGTAACACTTAATAAGCATAAAGTTGGTATGAAGCTGCTTCTATGTAGCACTTATTGATGTCAAGTTTTGTTTGTACAGCTTCGGGAAAGCATTGGTCAAGATCAAGAGAAAACAGAAATTTTAAAAGTCCAAAGTCAGGAGTTAGAAAGTAACCTTCAGAATTTGGATGCAAAAATTCATCATACTGAAGTAACTCTGAAAGATATGAGAAAATTACAGGACCAAATAACAATCAAGACTGCTGAAAGAAGCACTTTGTTCAGGGAGCAGCAGAGGCAGTATGCAGCTCTTGCTGAAGAAAATGAAGGTTTGCCATGCATGGGAACAGCAATATAGTTTTTCTGCATATCTCATATTCATATACACATATATTTCAAGTCTTAGATGTGTGTGCTTATTACCATGTCTTTAGAACCAATTCCTTGAGCAGTAAAGGAAGATGCTGATTTTCTGAAATCATTCTCTACTTATTTTTCATGTACAATTCTCTCTGTTTCAGACACTGATGAAGAACTACAGGAGTGGAAAACCAAGTTTGACGAAAAGATTGCAAGTTTGGAATCGAATATTTGCAAATTGGAGAGGGAAATGAATGACATGGAGACAAAGGGTTCTTTTCTGAAGCAAAACATTAATGAGTATATCCGAGAGATCAGCAGGCTTCAGACTGAAGCTGAGGTAATGCTAATGAAACTATTCACATTTGATATTTAAAAACTGTTTAATTTATGGCAGAGCTTGCAAATGACTCCCTTTCTTTTGAAAATTAGGCTCATGCATCCTTGAAGAATGAAAGAGATTCCAATATCCAAAAAATGTATACAAGACATAATCTAGGTCCTCTTCCTAATGCCCCATTCAGTGATGATGTTGCTTTGAACCTCACAAATAGATTAAAGTCAAGGTTGGTGGATCTTGATAAGGATCTACAAGATAAAAAGGTAACCCCCCCCCCCTCGATATACCATTCCTTTACCTGTGTGCCTATGTAAAACACAAATTGTATATGCAAGTTAAAGATTTCAAAGCGTTTCTTGTTCACTTGAAGACTGAAATTACGCTCCATGAAATCTTTGAAGCTTTAAGACATGAACTTGATTTGTCTGTTATTTCAGACATCAAATGATACTGAAGTTAAGAGAGCAGAGAATTGCTACTGGGATGCCAATGAATGCTGGAAAAATACGGAGGCTCAAAAACAGGCTAAAGTAGAGATAAAGGTGCGCACTATTGGGGGTTTCTGGAAGGGTACATGTTTTATTTCCTAGAGTTGTAAGTTTTATGTGTGACTCTTGATATTGTAACTTTATGCAGAATAGCATTTTAAATCGCATTACAGAGAAGGAAAGGGAGCACTCTTCCTTTGAAGAACAAATTTCACATGTTAATCTTTCTCACATTGATGAAAAAGAAAAGAACATGGTGAGGATGTCTTTGCATAAGATGTACCCAAGTTTGCTTATTTTAACTGAAAACAATTGAAAGAGAAGCTCCTTGTGATTTTTTCAGCGAATTGAGGTTGAGAGAAAGACAAATCAGCTAGCTGAAAGAGAATTTGAATCACACATTCGACAAAAGCAGAGTGAGCTGTATGGCATAGAGCAACAGATTAAGGTTCTTAATCGAGAGAAAGACATTTTGGCTGGAGATTCTGAGGACAGAGTGAAACTGTCTCTAAAGAAAGTAGAGCTGGAAAACCATAAAAAGAAACATCGAAAAATGTTAGTTAGATCTTTCTTGCCTTGCTTATAGGACCGGGCAATCCATACTCTTTTGTTTCTTCACGTTGTCTCCATCCCTCTCTCTCTCTTATCCCTCATAGCTATTCTTTTTTTCCAGAATTGATGAATGCAAGGATAAAATCAGAGGAGTGCTAAAAGGGAGGCTTCCTCCAGATAAGGATTTGAAGAAGGAAATTACTCAGACCCTAAGGTTATTCTATTCTCTTCAATTTGTTCTGTGCTCACAGATAACATCTGTACAAGAATCCGTTTGTGGATTTTATTGATGCCTTTTCGATTCATTTTTGGTTAGCAGAAAATTAAACATGGGATTGCTTGATTTTCTATAACTCTTTTTTTTTCTTTCAATTCTTGTCATTTGCCATGCTGTAGCATAATTTTTCCCTTATTCATTATTATTGATAGTGCTTTTACAACCTCCTTCAAAAGTTGTGGCTTTGTATTGAACCCTAGTGAATTATATAAATTTTGAGATTTCAGATCTCTCCTCATAAGATGGTCTTTCAGAGCCTGCTATTGGTTTGTATGTGAGAGTTGCCTGGCAAGCTTTCTGGATGTTTTAACTTTTGTCAACACCTTCTTCAATGAGATATTGACAAGTTGATAGTGCTCCTGCTGCAGGGCTCTTGGGTTGGAGTTTGATGACTTGAATATGAAATCCCGTGAAGCTGAGAAGGAGGTAAATGTGTTGCAGATGAAAATACAAGAAGTTAATAATAACCTTTCCAAACAACGCAAGGACATGGACTGTGAGTATTGCTTCACATCTAAAAATGAAGTACTGCTTATGTTCATCCTGTGGATCAGTTAGAAATATTGTTACTAATTGTTGGCCATGCATTTCCTTGCTCTGTTAAAGAGTCTGATCTGAAATTGTTAATGAGAATTTATCCTCACTGTAGTGGCGGTAGCTTTTTGCAGGACTTCTTAGGCTACTTTAGTTTTTTAAGGGGGTCGAAGGGTATGTGTGTTTGGTGAGCAAATGGGACTGGGGTTTACTGTATGAGAAATGACTGGGCTTTCACACGAGGGTAGGTTGACCAAAATTGGGTGCCAGACAAGACAAAAACAAATTGCCTTGTGTGCTCCAAACAACATTACTAGTGGAGTCATCCTGTTCAGTCCCAGTACATATTGCTACCTCAGTTCCCTTTGTTTTATTTATGAATACTTTTGGGGCTAGGATTTTATGGCTGGTATTCTAATCTTTGTTTAAATAACAAATTTTTTGCCGTTCTTTTGAGAACTTTAGGGTTTGGATAGTTCAGAACATTTTCTCTCATAAAGCATAGGCTTCAGTGAAGTGTGCCTCCACTGAATTGTGCTCATGACTGTGATTTAAGAATCCCGGAACTCGGCATTTCCATTTTGCTTTTTCTTTCTTATAATCTCTTTGCTCATGGTGCTTAAAAATTGTTTTCTGACCTATTTATTGACACGTGGACTGGATATAATGTAGCTAGGAAGAGATTTATTGAATCCAAACTCCAGTCCTTGGATCAACTGTCATTTAGTGTTGATTTATATCTCAAAGCATTGGAGTCGTCCAAGGAGAAAAGAGATGTTCAGAAAAGGTTCCTCTTTTTGCTTCCTACATGATATAAACATTATGTGTATGGGCTATTGGACATGTTGACATGTAATTTCTGTGGCTATGAAGATACTAATATAGGGTATGGTGTATCACCTGCAGCAAGTACAATATTGCAGATGGTATGCGGCAGATGTTTGATCCTTTTGAACGAGTTGCCCGTGCTCATCATGTGTGCCCTTGCTGTGAACGCCCTTTCTCTGCCGAAGAGGAAGACGAATTTGTTAAAAAGGTTTGTTATATGTAATCCAATCACGCATTGTGCTGTGGTATGCATATCTAAGAGTATTATCCTATAGCGATACTCAGATAGCCTGAAACTTGAGAGGGAATGCTGTTTAAGCTTCATGTATTATTTTCTGAATATGCTGATATCTTCTGTGGCATGCAGCAAAGAGTGAAGGCTGCAAGTTCTGCAGAGCATATGAAAGTGTTGTCTATGGAATCTTCAAATGCAGACACTCTTTTTCAGCAGTTGGACAAGCTTCGAATGGTTTATGAAGAATATACCAAAATTGGCAAGGAAACAATTCCTCTTGCTGAGAAAAACTTGAGTGAGCTAACTGAAGAGCTGGAGCAAAAGTCTCAAGCCCTTGATGATGTAAGTACAGTATTGCTTCTGGCACTTTTAACTTTTAAATAACTTTTGTCTGCTGAACTGGAATGCTGGACTTGTTATAATGGAGCTGTCTTTGGTTTTTATATGCTATAGCTCAGAACAAGTTTATACGTCACCCACGGGCATCAATGATATACTGTCTGCTCCTGGGAAAGCATGTGAACCATAGTCTCACTTAATTAGTTAATCAATCCGTGAAAAAATGTTCTGTTCATAACTCTTTTTTCCTCCCTCTCTATTTGTTATCTAATATTTAGCTTTTAGATGTTAGACTGTATTATGTTGTCAAGAATTTTTAGCGATGATAAGGATAATGTAGTCATGACACTGGAGATCAGTGGTTATAACATGAGGGATTGATTTTTTTCAAGTGGGAGCATTTCAAGAACAAGAGAAAGTCCCCATGTCACGACTTTCATAATTTCCCTAGAGGACATTCGTTGAAAGGGCATGACACAAATATAAGCTCAACAAAATCCAGGGCTGACATTGCTGAAATTATTGGAGAACAGTTTCCTGGAAGATGAGGACTGTCTTATATATCTTTTGTTGAAGAAGCAATAGATGTCTCCCTGGATTGAACCTAATTGGATGGAAATCTACAATTGGATTTTGAATTTTTAGCAAAGACACGGGCGTCAGTATGCCTGGACTGCATCATCTGGAAGAGCCGAATAGACATAGTTCAAGACTGTAGAAATGCAGCTGCCTACTATCACACAAAAGTTGAACCTTGCAGAGAAAACTAGCGAAATTAAGTAAATAACCATGCAGCTGACCCAAAATAGGGAGTGCAGCCCCATGCGGTTGACTTTATTGTTGTTGGGTTGATGGGTTATGCTCTATATAGTGGGTTGAACTTTATTTTGAAATAGCCCTTCCATAAAAGTCAAAAGTTTTTTTCTTTTTTGCAATTTTTCATAATCCTTTTAATACAATTCTGGTATCATTTCCAATTGCATATGGTATCATGGCAGCTAGTGGATAAGGAGGGCCTCAGAACTCAGACGTGCTCTGTTATCGTGGATTTATTATTCTTTAATGTGATATTTGGTGGCTAATCATTGATTTTGCTTGATGATTGTTTAGTTATGAGTATGACAGTGCAGAATGGTTTTGCTCATAGGTGTTGGGTGTTTTAGCTCAAACAAAGGCCGAAAAAGACTCAGTTGAGGCCTTGGTGCAACCTGTTGAAACAGCTGATAGGCTTTTCCAAGAAATTCAGACTTGGCAAAAGCAAGTCGATGATTTAGAATACAAGCTTGATTTTAGAGGGCAAGGTGTTAGAACCATGGAAGAAGTGCAGTCAGAGCTAAGTAGTTTGCAAGGCACAAAGTATAGCAGCTTATCCCTTAATTATCTATTTGATTTTTTTTCCAGCATAATTATCAAGCATTTTCCAGTTAGTGAACGCCCACATTCTCAAAATACATGTTTTTTTTTTATCATTTTATTTTATTTTGATTTTCAGTTCTGAAGTTGCCATATCATTTCAGGATATATCAGTATTTTTTTTTCTTCCTCTTTTTCCTTGAGCTTTATCTCTCTCTTGACAGGGATAATTTGCATAATGAAGTGGAGAAGTTAAGGGATGAGCAAAGGTACATGGAAAATGATTTATCACATATGCAAATTCGGTGGCATGCTCTGCGGGAGGAAAAAGTTACGGCAGCTAATATATTGCGTGATGTTAAAAAGTCAGAAGAAGAGTTAGAACGTTTGGTAGAGGAAAAACATCAAGTTGAGCTGGAAGAGAAGGTTGTCTTTATTTTCTTAATTGTTTATAATCCATGACTGTATATTTTCTATTTTCATTTAATTTTAAAATCTTGTGACCGTTTTGTTGAGCATCTGTTTTTGTCTGTTTCTAAAGATTTTAGAACTTCTGAAATGACAAAATGTGGATTTCAAAATTTTCATGATTGGTTTTATGTATTAACTTTCCATTTCAATTAAGTTTTTCCAGTTTGGTGGTCAATGCTTTGAGAGAATTTGACTGAATGCTTGATGCTGCGAGTTGTGACTTTCTTGGTGTAGTGCAGTAACCTGGAGTCCATGGCTATAACTTGCTCTGATAATTAGTTTACTAAATGCAGTCTTAATAAAAAACAATTCCTTTTGCTGTAATGTAATTGATTTTCTGTGGTCCCTTTCCAGCATTTGGCAGAGGCTGTTGGTCCTTTATCTAGGGAGAAAGAAAAATTACAGGGCGAACACAATGAGTTGAAAGTCCAACTTGAGCGGGAATACGAGGAACAAAAAAAACAGTTAGACGACTTTAAACAGGAGGTGGACACACTTGTTAGAATTGCATCAAAGATTAGAGAGTAAGTTCTATGAAACCGAGCTTTTCTCGGGTGTTGTATCTAAAGTCTCTATTTCTTGGTAATCAAAGCCCAAAGATCTATGAATTATCCCATGTTTAACCAGCCAAGCAGACAGAGGACCCTGTATAATTTTTCTCTCTTCCCCATTCTTGTTTGTACAAGCATTTCCTATTTCCAATGAAATTGAGGGGGATGATTTTCCTCATTTGCGTTGATCATCAATTCTGTTTGCCAGGTATTATAATTTAAAGAAAGGTGAAAGATTGAAAGAAATGCAAGAAAAACTATCTTTATCCGAGTCCCAACTTCAAGGTTGTGATGCTAGGAAGCAGGAAATTTTAGCAGAACTCAATGACAGTAAAAATGCAGTGCGAAGTCAAGATAACCTTAGAAGAAGTATTGAGGACAACTTAAATTACAGGAAAATAAAGGCTGAAGTGGAAGAGCTTACCAGGGAGATTGAATCATTAGAAGAGAGAATACTGAAGATTGGTGGGTTTTCCTCATTTGAAGCTGAACTTGCAAAGCTATTACAAGAAAGAGAGAGACTTCTTTCAGAGGTATGTATGAAAAATAATATATCTTTCTTTGAGACTGATATTTTATGTCCCTGCTGAT
>Ga0325403_1002062_pt1 | contig 17477 bp, 11 predicted proteins | sample PopdelMetagenome_19_FD_205665 | JGI IMG/M metagenome (GOLD analysis project Ga0325403, IMG submission 205665) | Populus deltoides microbial communities from Bellville, Georgia, United States - Xylem-PdKOR-R4 | ecosystem: Host-associated > Plants > Phyllosphere > Stem > Wood/Secondary xylem...
CTTTAAGCAAGATGAGACACAAACAATCCCTGCTCGATTGTTTTTTCGTTTTCGGGGCAAGAATCCCTCCCCAACTTGAAAATATTTCACAAACGGCATTTATTTACTTAAATGGAGACAGTGGAACGAACTCAAGATTTAGAAGAAAAAAAAAAGTTAAAAAAAGCAAATAAATTAATAAGGGAAATATTCCCATCTTACTGTGAATTGATCCGGACGACGTCTTTCTGAGGAAAGAAATTGCAACCTCATTGATGCAACTTTCTCGTACTCCTTCAGTAGTACATAGCAAGTCCAGAAAGTAAAGGCATAAGCCATCACTATATGAGCCCAGAATCTGCAATGCAGGACTTAGCATGACTTTTGCCATGTGGTTTACTTGCAGAAGCAAAAGAAGAGAGTTCTATGAACGAGTCAAATGACAGTTACATTGGCAATGAAAGATGGCTTCACACCTTTGTGATTTAAGTGGAACATTTGAAATCGAAAGCTTGTCGATGTCACTAGCAGTCACATTGGCCGCCATCTTCTCTGCCTCTAAAGCATCATTAGTGTAATTAACTGGTACCAGGACAACCCAAGCAAGGATAGTTATAGGGACAAAAATCTTAAGTCTGCATAAGTACAGCATATACTCTTCTGTCAACAAGGAAGCATAGAAACAGAAAGATTAACAAATGGAAAACATTAGCATAGACCAGAACAACATCACTACCCCATCAAGTAAATGCGCAAGTAAACCGCAGAATCCAATCCTGCGTGATCAATAAGTTCAGGCTCTGGCATTTTCAGTGCTTGAGGCATCCAATTTAAGAACTGAATGTATGATCTACAGTCTAAATTCACAAACCTACTAACCAATGCCCTTGACCGCGAGGGACTGTTTCTTAAGCCCTTGAGATACCATTTCGGAAAGTAAACCCTATCATTGAAAGGTTGCAGCCTCAAAATTGCAAATAGAAATAGGAAAATTAATGCACTTAGTAGATTTATAGCTGCTGAAACTCCTATATCTTCGAGCGTTGCCATTTATACCTTCAACAAAGAAACCTAAGAAAACAAAAAAATTGGAAACATGTTACCATTTCAATGAAAACGCAACAGAAACATCAAACATTCTTTTACATCCAAGTTCACAACTTTTTCAAGAACAAGTCCCAGAAAGATCACCTTTTTTTGTGTTTTTATATTTGCGAAACAAACATTCAAGTTTAAACCAATCCTAATAAAAAATCTAATCTCCAAATTCAACAACTTTTTCCATCTGGGGGTCAAAATTTAACAAACATTTCACATATTAGAACCCAAAAACATACATACAACACAAAAAAAGAAACCATACTTTTCTTATTGAGACCACTTGTGGCAGATGGATATTGATATAACCTACAAAGAGAGATTCCAGTGAAGAATCAATCTTTGTGAGGTCAACAGGAAGCCGAATATGAAAAATTCAATGAAGCTGAAGGTGCTGACAGGATATTGACAGAGAAGGGATTAAAGAGAAGAGAAGGAGAGAGCAGCCTGGACGATAAAGAGAGAAGATGATGAATATAAGATTTCAACATTTGGCAAAAAATGCTTAATACAATGAGGAATTCCTCTCAAAATCCTGGCATAGCTAATTGTGGCAGAAAGAGAAAATAACTAACTCGCTCTACCTATGGCCAACACGTGGCTTTACAATTCTTGCAACGGTCACAGATAACGGTAATTCAAAATTTTAAAGTCTCTTCTTCTTTCCTTAGCCATTTCATTCTTCTCTACCTCTCCATTTCTGCACTTTGTTACAAGGGTCCAAAAACGGAAAGTGGGCTGGTATGTGGAAGTTTCGGTTTGTCCTTTTGACTTCTAGTGAAAGAATTGGAGATGAGTAAAGATCAATTCATGAACTATGGTTGAGATTTCTAATCAGTCTTCAATTGCAAAAGGTTGATGATTTCCCATCAAAGTAACACTTAACTAACAATTAAGTTTCTTGGCTACTCTTCAAAAAGAAAGTTTTTCCTTGTTGCATTTTGTCACAAGGTTGTGTTGGATTGCATTTAAGTGCTAAAATCAAGCTAATTTCTTAGTTTCCAGGATTATAAATTCTTTGAAACTAAGTTCGAACTAGAAAGAGGACGTGAATGCTAACTGAGATAAAAAGGTGTATTGTATTGGCCATAAATTTGTCATTTAACATTGTAAATTCTTACTCTTTAAGGTTCGCTTGACACATCAATTTGATGCAGGAGAACACACGTATCTATGGAACACATTTGTAAATGACCTATAAAACTGGTAGATCATGATTTATCAGGAATTATCACATTGGGTTACTGATTTAGTCTAACCCTCAGCTTGACACCCTTACTAGACTTAACTTTTATGGACATGGCATCCTAACCAGGCCCAACCCGTTCTAGACCTGGTGTCTATCGGGCCCAACCCTCTATGAGCCCTCTATCATACAGGGCCCAACTCTCTATGGCCCCGTAACATGATCTTTTTTGGGCTCGATCCTCTACAAAACCTAATTTAGTGTATTGTTTGGACTTGGACTTAATTATGGCCTAGACCCAACACCTAACCCGTGGGATTTTTGAGTGATCTCAGGCTATACGTCTAGCGTTCCTTGCCCGGCTCCTCACGTTGTGCCCATCTCCCAAAGGCATTTTAGCTTTGATCGTACTCCTCCTACATTGTTAGATGCATAAAAATCTTTGATGGCCTACCACGTCTTTATCTCTTAACTGAATAAATTCAGTGGAATATAATTATGTGGTTTTGGTGTCTTGGATAAACATAACTCAAGATATAAAATTAATTTATAAGGGTGGAATGACTCTCTAACCTCTTTATTCCAATAAAAGAATAAGGTTTATGGATTATAAATATCCCTTAAACCACTTAGGTAAGGGTTCACAATCTTCATTCTCTACTGCATATATATATTTTTAGAGCAAATCTCTTTAAAATATCATTGCACTCTCTCTCTTTCCAACGATACTTACTTAAGTATCTGAGAGTCTCATAACCTACCATAGGGAACCTTTTGCAGGTATTTGACTTCCCACATCAAGCTACACATTTTTTTGTTATTCTAGATTTGAAGAGTTGAGTAGATTTCTAGGACCAGGTGATTAACCAATCATCAAACACATAAGCCTTACTCCTAAGCTATTTAGATTTTTTGAGACATCATCAATTAGCATTGTTTTGCGGAAAACTAAAAAAAAATCATCAGTTTCTTTCTAAAACTTGTTTTTTATATTTTTAGGTCATTCATGACATATAACCAAAACACACATGGGCCAAGACGCATGATAAATTTACATATTATCGCCATCACGGGCACTTTTACCCAACCATGTCTTCAACAACTCATCAACCAGGTGCAAGTCTTTACTCAAGTCGTGTAATTGGTAACCTGGGAGAAAAATCAAACATTGTCACCCCAACAAGTTTTGGCACATGTGATAACACGCTTGACCCCAACACCATTGCCATCGGCCACTTCCAGCTCTAATAGGTAATTGCACTACTCGGAGGAGTCTTGGCAGAGTAACCTTCAGGCAAGTATTTTAGCTCCACACTTGTTAAGTCTCTCTAGAGGTCTCTAGTCATTGCGATACCCATGCATATAGCCAGTACTTTAGATGAGCTCCCTATAGATACTATATAATGGTCATCAATTACTAATCCTACCATTACACTCTAAACTCCAAACGGGTCATTTTAGGATACACAATCCTCGATAAAAAATCTTTAGTGCAATCTTCAATTGGCACAACTCTCTAGTAGGGCTCACGGGCCTCATGCTATCTCTAGAGACAGCCACAAGCCTCTCACTCTCTAGTGCAGTCTTAGACTAACATGACTTTTTAGTGGGGTTCTCAAGTCTCATGTTACTTCTAGGGATGACCAAAGATCTTCCATTATCAAATACAGTCTCAGGCCAACACAACTCTCTAGTAGAGCTTTCGAACCTCACACTATTTTTAGTAACAGCTACAAGCCTTCCACTCTCCTGTGTGATCTTGGACTGGCACGACTCTCCAATGAAGCTTTCAGGCCTTAAGCCATCTCTAGGGACAATCATAGGACTCTCATTTTCCAATGTAGTCTTGGAGTGGCATGACTCTCTAATGGGGCTCATAAACCTCACAAAATCTTCAGGGATTAATATTGGATCTCTCGTCTTTTCAATGTAGTCTTAGACTGTCATGAGTTTCTAATAAGGCTCTTGGGCTTTATAAAATCTTTAAGGATTGATCTTGGATCTTTTTTCTTTCCAGTGCAATCTTGGACTGGCACAACTCTCTAGTAGGGCTCTCAAGCCTTACATAATCTTCAAAGATAATCTTGGATCTCCCACTTTCAGGTATGACCTCTCTGCAATGAAGGGCTTCTGAACCTCATGCCATTACTAGGGCAGCAACAGGCCCCCCATTCTTTAATATGATAACTTTCTAGTAAAGGGCTCTTACACCTCACGTCATCGCTACAGAGTCCACTAGGCCTCCCGCACTCCACTGGCCATTTTTTAGTGAGGAGTTCCTACATCTTATGCCATCACTGGGGAGATAATATACCTCTTACACTTAAATGCAACCACTTTCTAGTGGAGGGCTACCACGCCTCACGTATCGCTATAAAGACCATCAGACCTCCTACATGCGACCATTCTCTAATAGGAGGTTCAGTGCCTTATGAATCATTATGACCTACCATTCTCTAATAAGATCTCATATTAGAACAGGGCATTCGAAGCTCATACTATCATAGGGAATGACCCAATATGAGTTTCTCTTAGCTTCTTAGTAATTTTTCTAGGCATGGATGTGGAACCCTCACTCTCTTATAAATTTTTCTAAGTATAGGTTCCCTTCGGTCTCTTAGAATTATTTTTTTAACTATAGGCTCCTCCTTTATAGGTCCATCCCCTCCACCTTTTATAATTTTTTCTAAGTATAAGTGTCGTTATGGGTTCTCCTCAGCCTTTTAGAAATTTTCTAAGTATAGGCTCCTTCTCTATTAGTTCGTCCCCTCTACATCTTAGAATTTTTTTGAAGTATAAGCTCCTTCTTTATAGGTATGTCCTCTTCAATCCTTAGAAATTTTTTCTAAGTATAGGTGTCTTCATAGGTTTATTCCCCCTACATTTTAGAAAATTTTCTAGGTATGGATGTAGTAATGAGTTTCCCTCATCCTTTTAGAAATTCTTCTAAGTATGGGCAAGGAACTCATAACAGTTTAGAAATTTTTTAAATATAGGCTCCTTTACCATGGATCCGTTCTCTCTTCCCCTTAGAAACTTTTCTAAGGATAGACATCGTTATGAGTTCATTCTTCTTTGCCTCTTAAAAATTTTATAAGTATAGGCGTAGCCATGAGTTTCCCTTAGCCTCTTAGAAAAAAATTTTAAGTATTGGCGTGGAACTCATAGCCTCTTAAAAATTATCTAAGTATAAGCTTTTTCTTCATGGGTCTGTTCCCTCCACCTTTTATAAGTTTTTCTAAGTATGGACATCATCATGGGTTCCCCTCAGCCTTTTAGAAATTTGTCTAAGTATTAGCATGGAACTCATAGCCTTTTAGAAATTTTCTAAGTTTAGGCTCCTTCTTCATGGGTTTATATCATTCGCTTCTTAGAAATATTTTTAAGTATATGCATCATCATAAGTTAGTTTCCTTTCACCCTTTAGAAATTTTTCTAAGTATAGGCTACTCCTCCATAGGTTCGTCCCTTCCGTCTCTTAGAATTTTTTATAAGTATGAGCATCACCATAGGTTTATTCCTCTCAGCCTCTTAAAAATCTTTCTAAGTATAGGCGTGAAACCCATAACCTCTTAGAAATTTTTTAAGTTTAGGCTCCTCTTTCATGGGTTCATCCCCTCCACTTCTAAGAATTTTTTTTAAGTATGGGCCTCGTTAAAAGTTCACTCCTTTCCACCCTTTAGAAATTTTTTAAGTATATGCTTCTCCTCTATTGGTTCGTCCCCTTCGCCTCTTATAATTTTTTATAAGTATGAGCGTCGTCATGGGTTTGATCCCCTCAGCCTTTTAGAAATTTTTTAAGTATAGGATCCTTCTTTATTGGTCCATCTCACTTGCCTCTTAGAAAATTTTTCTAAGTATGAGCGTCGTCATACGTTCACTTCTCTTCACCCCTTAGAAAGTTTTCTAAATATGGGCGTCACTATAAGTTCGTTCCCTTCTACCTATTTGAATTTTTTTCTAAGTATAGGTGTTGCCACAGGTTCCCCTCGGCCTCTTAAATTTTTTTAAAAATATAAGTATGGTACCTATAGTCTCTTAAAAAAAAAAATTAAGTACAGGCTCCTCTTTAAGGAGACCGTCATCTTCACATCTTAGCTAAGTATAGGTGTCACCATGGGTTCACTCCCTTCCACCCTTTAGAAATTCTTCTAAGTATAAGCTCCTCCTCCATGGGTCTGTTGCCTCTGTCTTTTAAATAATTTTTTTCCAAGTATGGACATTGTTATAGGTTCACTCTCCTCGGCCTTTTAAAAAAAAATTTAAGTATGAGTTCCTCTATCGATTTCCTCTATGCACTTAAAATTTCTTTCAAACATGGTGCATACTCCTACATACAAGTTCTCCGGTACATTACCCTGGGGTTTTTACCCCTCTTATCATATGAGAAAAAAGATCACCATCTTGTTCAAGATATCGGGTAATTAAATCTTCGCGTATTTTATATCGCAAAGACTTGAGGGTTACTAATAAACCTAGATTTATCAAGAATATCACATTAGGTCTGGCACCCTAACAGACCCAACCCTTATAGGAGTAGCACCCTATCAACCCAAACATCATAAGCCTGGCACCCTATGAGGCCAAACCCTTATAGGCCTCAAGCTCAAATAACATGGGCATGGCATCATATCAGGCCTAAACTATGGATCTGCCATCCTACCAAGCCCAACCCTCGTGGGGATGACACCTTAACCAAGCCTGCCCACCATGGACATGCCAACCTACTAACCCCAACCTTCTTGGACTTGGCACGCCTCTCAAACCCAACCCTCTGTAGGCCTTGTGCCCTACTGGGCTCGACCTTCTTTGGGCTCGACGCTCTACCAGACCCAATCTAAGGCATTGTTTGAGTTTGGACTTATGGTTTAGGCCCAACATTTAACCCTTGGATATTTTTACTGAGCCCAGGCTTCGCGTCTGGTTATCCTCGTTTGTCGCTTGTCTCCCCAAGCCACACCCTGTGCTTGTCTCCCCAAGTTGTTTTTGCTTGGATCCTACTCCACCTACATTGTTAGGTATATAAAAGTCTCCCATAGCCTACCACGTCTCCATCTTTTAGCTTAATAAATTCAATAGAAGACAGGTGTGTGGATGTGGTATCTTGGGTAAATTGAGTGAAATACAACTCACAATACAAAATTAATTTGTAAGGGTGGAATGACTCTCTAACCCCTCAACTCCAGTAAAAGAATAAGGTTTAAGGGCTATAAACACCACATAAACCATCTAGATAAAGAGTTTATAATCTTTATTCTTTATTATATATATATTTTCAGAATATTTTTATTTAAAATATAATTGCACTGTCTCTCTTTTCAAATATACTTACTTAAATATCTAAGAGTCTCATAATCTATCATAGGAACCTTTTATAGGTACTTAGATTTTCACATTAAGCTACACTTATTCGGGCAAGCTACATCTATTTTGGCAATTTTGGCTAAAGAAAGTGGAGTAGATTATTAGAATGAAGTGATTAATTAATTATTCAATATATAAATATTATTCTTATATTATTGAATTTTTTAAAACATCATCAAAAACAAGAAACCTGGGAAAACCCTTCACGCTAAAGTCTCCATAAATATTATTTTTAAACTATTGAATTTTTTGAAACATCATCAAAAACAATAAATAATAGGTAGAATCTGAGAAAACCCTCCACGCTAAAGTCCGGTGGTGACTTGGGGCTGAAGTAGGAGACAATTTGACCTTTTTACAGTTATTGTCCATTTGAGAATTGGGATACGTCCTAGGTGGAAAAATGACTTGCCCCAGTATGTTTGAAGAGTGTAGGAAGTAGAAAGTAGATTCCCTTGTGCAGGGAGCCCGTATGCTTATGAACGAGTGCCATGGCCATGTAGTAGGGTGACACTTGTACCATATCACAGGGCAATGAAACCAAGTATGGAATGGCCCAAGCTAGAGTGGAGACAGGGGGAACCGAAGTCTCCCCGATAATCTTTTCATTGAATATGGCGATTAACATATATAGTTGTACAAATCAAAATTTAGAAATCCACACATTATCTACTTTTTACCATGCTATCATTCATCTATATTTGTCTTTGAAGTTTGAAGGACCATTCGTTGCGATAAAATCCAGGACACGATTTCGTGTAAGAAATTTCACCAGGCCCTTCTTCCTTTTCCCTCTATGAAAAAACTTTGCTCTTTGTGACTCCTTTAATTTACAACAGATCACTGTCTCCTGGCAATGGATTGTGTCAATGTACAGCGAGGTGTATTCATGCACGTGTCATATTTAACGATCTCCATTTCAAAGCTCTCCATTTTTAACTGCCTCCGGCAAAGATGGTGAGTATCCCCCGCTGATTTTGCTAGGTACTGGTGTATTTCTTTGCGATTGGCGTTTTGTAGGCACTAAGACACTCTCAGTTTCCATCTCTACGCTCAGGTCGTCTTCATCATCATCGTCACCTTTGAAAATTGGATGAACATATGCACTATGAAGGTAAGCTTTCAGATTAAAGTTCGGATCCCTTGCTCGTTCCAGGGTATCTTTCATCATTGCTTCCTGAAAACCATAGTCAAGACAAGATTAGTAATTTGCAGGTGCAGCTTTTGAGTAATTTTGCTACAATCTAAATAAACTATTCATTAGCACATCAATCAATCAAATAACTTGAAAGGCATCGATTTAATTAAACTAAACTTCTTGATAGTATCAAATGCCAGAATTGGTCATACATAGAACATAACCTGAGTTTGTAACAAACATTTTCAGCAACTCTATATTGACATATATGCAGATGATATACTAAAATAAATTCATAATTTCATATAAGAAATTATCAGTATTATGCAGGCAAATCAATTGAGAGCAAACAAGGGAGTACAGAAAAGTCAAAGCAAACAAAAAGCATCAACTCCACAGTATGCAGACACCAACACACCTGTAATGGATATTTGACAAATGCAGATTTGTGGCGTCCATTGCAGAACCTATGAAACCATATAGTGAGGACAGGGAGAGCAACGAGAAATGGTGTTGACTGTGCAGCTTCTTTTGTACTCAGTAATCCCATCAGAGCCAGCTGTGAGATTACTAGCCCAGTAATAATACGCCCGTGGACATCAGGCCAGAATGCTGCACCACTTTCATACTCGTGGTTGTAAACATTTATGATCTGAATAGGGAAAAGATAGGGAAAAGATGAATATATTGTATCCAATTGTACTGAACCTTGGTCCAGTAAATGTTCTAAGTTGGATTAAGTTGTAGGGTTTTGAACATGTAGTTGGCACAAGGCATTAACCATATGCAATTGAATTGTTCTTGGATTGAACATCACATATCCAATAGTATCAACTTGTTACCTGATGACGGAACACTAAATAGGCGAAGGCGAAGAAAATAACTATGAATGGAAGGAGAACTGGTGTCACTGTTGCATACACAAGCCCTAGCAGAAAATATAATTGCATACGGGGTTCGCCAGTGTGAAAACCAAGACTTCCAGGATCCATTGCCTCTTCCCTGTCTTTTTCAGTCTTCACCAAAAGGAAATTTTTCAAGTGGTAGAATATCAGTGGTTTCAACATTAAAACTTCCCCAGCAATCCCAGCCCATCCATCAACCATTATATAGGTTATGAAGAAAGTTGCTTTCATTGGAACAGCTACACCAATTGTTTTAGGAATTCTGCAACATAAGTAAATGAAGAAATGAGAAAAGAAGAAAAAAAATAAAACACTTATTGAAAGTTGTAGATGATAAAATGAAAACATATTCATGTAGACCCTATGAGCTTCATATCAGGAAAAGGGAAGAAATCATGAATATGGGAATATCTATCAAATCGGTCAAGTATAATGGGATTCTAGATTAATGAAAAGTGAGATAAAAATAAATCATTGATGGGAGGATTAAAATAAATTACGGTTAATAAAATATGTTATTGGAAGTCCTTTGAAGGCACATGCCATGAACACACCTTCACACTTAATTATGCATACACCCTAATGGAGTAATTAAATAATGAAGACATGAATATTTAATCAATATGTGAGAGTAACATACTCGTTAGCAGACTGATTAATAAAAGAATTTAGCTGTTCAAATGCAGCTCCAGTGAGTATGCTCCCAAGGAATACATTGATAATGAGGAAAATATAATTTCTCGTTGCTGATCTCCTTTCCAAAGATGATAGAGATATGAAGCCTTCAAATTTAGACATGATCATCAATATTGTTGGCAGGAAGATAAGGAAGAGCTTCAACACAATGCCAGGAAGAAAACCTTGGATGACAGATTTGATAAATTTTCTGCATAATAAATAAAGAAACAATTAGAAATTTCTAACAAAGAAAACTTGCAACTAAGTCAGAAGGCACTGTAATGGAAGAAACGTACATTTCAATAACAGACTTCAGAAAAGGGGCTCTTTTCTCTATTCCCTCGATACTTGCTAGAGCTTGTACAGATGCAATAGGTATTATGAAAAAGAAGGTAAGTAAAAGGAATGCAACTCCAATTATCAGCCTCCTAACTTTGAGTGACATGTACGGAATGGCTAAGTTTTGCCAATATACATCGCGTGGCTCTGGAGCCCACTCTGTTAACCACAAAGTCGGATTTCTTGATTGTTGAGTTTGTGCACAGACAGCAGCAGCCCATCGAGTCTTGAATGAAACAAATGCTGCTGGCATGATAGACTTTGGATCCTTTAAAACCCTTGTCCTCTCTTCTTGTATCTGAATAATAACGAAACGATCCAGGACCCAAATTAGAGTGGTAATGCAAATAGTAATTGGTGAGAATATGCAGCATCTCTAACTCATTTGAGTGAGCCTAAAACCAACTAATAAACTTCATGGACTTTTGAACAAGAGGTTCCAGATTTATATGCTTAAAAAAGATAATAAAACAAAAGGTTCAAAATTTTTGAAAGATCAAGGAATTTAGACAAGAAATTGGTGCTAGAGGCTTACTTCTTTTGACAGTTCCTCAATCTCTGATATGTGATGATCGATTGCATCCACTTTTCCCCCAAAATGCCCAAGGAAACCAGTCTGAAACATCCAAGAACCATAAGAGTTGAGGTCAAAACAAAAATTAGGTTTAGGCAAAAGTAATAGGCAGTAGATTGGGACAAGAGGCAGTAACTTCTTAAGATATATCAGATTGCATTTTGAGAACTACCTTCATCTGAGGCCTCTGCGATTGATTCCTGGAGTACTTGAGTTGGTAGTAGTCAAGCCAGTTCTGCTTTTTTTTCTTCTTCTTGACCAAGCTGGCTAGTTTGTTGGCATTGCACACCACCTGCATTAAAATTTTTATAAGACAAAAATTTACAAATTGAAGTACAAACTATCCTAGAATTTCAGGTGCATAAGAAAGTGTGAGGGTTTAATGAATACTCCAACAAGTAAAAGGTCCATTTAAAGCCACTCAATAGATCATGTGTGGTACAAATGTTGCCTCCTCAACCCACCAAACCTTTTCCCTATCCCTTGCTATTTAATTCAAATAAAGAAAGGCTAGGAAGAGCTGCAACACTCACCTAGTCAAGAAAATTGTGTTCTTTATGAGCAACAAAATTTTCCACTAATCATCTCAGCAATACAACATACTCATAAAAAACACGCGGAGGTGCACATTCTTAGTTCAACAAATAAAAAATCCTAGCACTTCGTTTTTATCATTTTTATGAGTCCAAAGACAATAAATGCAGAGTAGTTAACTGGAGCAATTCTCTGTTAAATTGCTATTTAGAAAGAATGAAGCCTCTATGTCCAGCAGGGAATGTGACACTGTTACACAGCCACAAATAGAAACAAGAAAATGTTGGCATTTAAAGCAATTAACTATAAGGTTTACAACATTCCAAATCAGACACACAAACCCTGAAATAATACATTTTCAATTCAATGTCAGTTCTGGGATAAAAATTGGCACTTGACGCAATCAAACTTTAAGGTTTGCAATAAATCATCAAAACCACCTGAGACAAAATTAGGACAAGAACATGAAAAGAACATGCAATTGCTGAGGGAAGCAGTTTAGTTATGGAAGCTGGCAAGCATTTGCACATATGGAAAAGCTATGATCAAATGCATTCAAGTGAATGTCTCATAATGTTACCTAAAATCATTGAAGATATATAATTTATCAAGTACCAGTAGCACATATTGATCCACATGATGCCTACCATACACATTTGAACAAATGGTTTCCTATATTTTGCACAACAAAACTGATGTGAACTATTTCTTGATATCATCAATCAAATTCATAGCTTTCTACCAAAGATTAATCAATATAAATTATGTTTGAGCAGGAACATACCTGATGAGTGAGGTAATGATCTGGGTGATTCACTAGAAAAAAGTGCTCCAAGAGCTCACTGACAGTTTCATCTGGATCAGGAGGTACATTCCTAACAAGGACCTGGGAAGAGTGAACTCGTGATAAGTTTCTTGAATAGGAAAAGGATAGAGAAAGATGGGTAGATAGAATTTGCACTACAACATTAAGCAAAGATGAAATTGGCTGTCAGACAAACAAATTCAGCCCATTTTTTAGGTCTAACAACCCGTGCCAGTTTCAAAAGATTTCATAAAAAATAAATGGCATGTATTTCTTCAAATGGAAATTAAGGAACAAGCTCAAGGTTCAAGGAAAAAGGCAGACTCTCAAAGTATGACATGATTGACCCAATCAATATGTATAGTAGAATCAAATGGATTCCTTCTTCAACTATTGGATCTCTTTTCTCAACTAGTTAAGAGGAGTCATGGAAAAAACAGGCTCAAAATCACGATCAATTCCTTCATCAAATCCAGCGGCAGCTGCACGAGCCCTTCCTACGTGCCATAAATGACCTACGAATAGGAAGAACCCGAGAACAAAATGAGAGGTAGCTAACCAAGTTCTAGGAGAGACATAGTTGACTACATTGATCTCGGTAGCTATGCCACCTATGAATTTAATGAATCTAAAAGTGCATGAGTCATATATTCCACAGAACTTCATTCTTGCAAAGGTTGTATGTCTTTTTTCAACCTACTCAAGTCCAAACCATTTGGAACTCTTAAAGGTTATAATCAAGAAGTGCGTAGATGCCAAAAACGCATAGTTTCTCCTCCAAAAATGACTTCTCCGGAAAAAAATTCAAAAAAAAAATCAATAAGGAAAATAGTTCATCTTACTGTGAATTGATCTAGACGACGTCTTTCCAAGGAAAGAAATTGCCACCTCATCGAAGCAACTTTCTCATACTCCCTTAGCAACACGTAGCACGTCCAGAAAGTAAAGGCATAAGCCATCACTATATGCGTCCAAAATCTGCAATGCAATTAATATAAATATAGGGGCACACTGAAAAAGAAAAGGAGCAGATATTCCTGGAAGTAGAAGATGGTAGGATATGTGAACACAGAAATACAAGACAATGCATGATTGTCTTGTGGAAAACAATTACTCTTGGTTTTTGATAAATTAGCAATTAATAAATATTCTACAGATACAGAATAATTTATGCATCTAGTTATCTATAAATGGTCATTATGCTATATAAGATAGTAAGAGAATTGTGGTAAAAATATCTGAAAATATCAAGATTCATCAAATTGGAGATGACAGGGTAGCAGAAGTTAGCAAAGGAGGATGGACTCCTACCTTTGTGATTTAAGTGGTATATTCGAAATTGAAAGCTTGTCAATGTCACTAGCAGTCACGTTGGCCACCATCTTGACTGCCTCTAGAGCATTATTGGTGTAATTGACTGGCACCAGGATAGCCAAAGCAAGGAATGTTATAGGTACAAAAATCTTAAGTCTGCATAGGTAACAAAATCGAGCTCAGCACATAATAACAAATGACATAAACATTTTCAGAAACATCTAGAACGCACAAGTACAGCATACAATCTTTCATAAACAAATGAGCATAGAAAAGGAGTGATAAACAAAAGGAAAACGGATTACCCCATCAAGTAAATGCGCAAGTAAACAGCATAATCCAACCCTGCATGATCAATAAGCTCAGGCTCCGGCATTTTAAGCGCTTCCGGCATCCAATTTAAAAACCGGATATATGACCTAAAGTCTAAATTCACAACCCTACGAACAAGCGCCCCAGAGCGCGAGGGGCTGCCTCTTACGCCCTTCAGATACCATTTTGGAAAGTAAACTCTATCATTGAGAGGTTGTAGCCTCAAAATTGCAAACGCCAATAAGAAAATGAATGCACTCAGTACATTTATAGCTCCGGAAACCGTTATATCTGCGAGCGTTGCCATTAATACATACCTTCAACAACAAAAAAACAAAACCCTTACATAAAACATTAAAAATAAACAACTTCTCTAGCAAATTTAAAAAACATATAAAAAATTCAACCACTATATTTAACATCCAATGGCTCCTTTCAATGAAAAACACACCTAAACGTCAAAAGACAACAACTTATCGAGTAAAATCTCAAAAAGATCATCTTTTTATACTTACAAAGCAAATCAATCAAAATTAAACCAGTCCTCATCAAACATCAAATTAATCTCCAAATTCAATAACTTTTTCCATCTGGGTCACAATTCAACAACTATTGCACACACCAGAACCCAGAAAACATATCAAAAAACAGAAAAAAAAAAATCAACACAAAAGGTAAAGAAAAGGATCTCAGAAACAACTAAGTTGCTTACTATTAACCAGCTTCTTTCCTTATCTCCAATGCTATATTGACCTCTCAATCTTCAAAAAAAAAAATGCTGAGCAATTGAATTAACAAATGTTTGGAAAAATTTTCCGCTTAACAAAGTGAACAGTATGATTCCTCTCCTTTTGAGGAACAAGTAGCTAGCACGCTACCACCCCCGCCTTCAAGAAGTAATTATTATAATAATAAATACACATCAAAAGGTCTGGTCCAAAAATGGGAATATATAGCACAAGAAAAAGATGAAGATGAAGACAGTAAAGAAAAATGGAGATTTCACTTTCACATTGTTTCGAATAACGTTTTCGATTTCGGGCTATCTTTCTTTGTAGTGTTAAAAAAGGCTGCTCGTTTTCTCAGCTCGACTCGACAAATGAAGAGCTACAATCCAGTACTGAGATTGTCACGGTTATTTCATCTTAGTCCTTAAAAACTGATTACATATTTCATTTCTAAACAAAAAGGATCCCATGGCTACATTTCAACATAGGATCATGTGACTATTTTATTTTATTTACTGATTGGGACTAAGAAAAAAACATGTATGAATTTCTTATTCTCTAATAATGTGACTGGTAAGAGAGAAAACAGTAATCATGGAGGAAAAGGAATTATATTTGTTTTAATACAGGATTAAAATCTGTAATTTTTTATATATTTGTTTGCTGTTATGAGTGTGTGTGACTAGGTGATTCAATTTTATTTTTTTGTTAAAATATAAAAATTTTATTTTTTATTTAAAACTATTTTTGATGTTTTTGAATTATTTTGATGTGTTGATGCTAAAAAAATAAAATAAAAATATTTTAATATATTTTTAAATAAAAAATATTTTGAAAAACAATTGTTTCACACTTGTAAACATCCTCTATATTGGTTATGGATGTTTTTGCATATTAAAGTCAAATTAAAAAAATACATTATTTATTTTATTTCTAAATTGCTTTATTTATAATCATAGAACTTATGACTTTTGTGCGAATTGCTTTCTAAGAATTAATTAAGTGATTAATAGAAAATCTAAAAATGTTACATTTTACATTGAAAAAAATGGTATAGCTATTACAATTGTGAAAGTATATCATTGCTTTCGTTTATGGATAAAGAGTCAAAACTCAAATAAATTTAAAATATATGACTCTTATTTGCAGTCTTATTTTGGTATTCAAAATCACATGTGTCTTGTTTGTTTTTATGTTTTAAAAGCGTTTTTGAAAAAAATTAAATTTATTTTTTTTCTTTGCTTCAAATTAATATATTTTTTTTGTATTTTCAGATCATTTTGATGCGCTAATATAAAAAATAATTTTTAAAAAATAAAAAAATATATTATTTTAATACTTTTTTGAGTAAAAAATACTTTAAAAAACAACCGCAACTACTCTTTTAAACACCTCTAAGCTTATGAAAATTATCTCAAATTCACATCCTAATCAAGTTCCTCAACAAATGTGATTGAGGAACTTGATTGTTAGTTCAATAATAATTGTACACTTAAATTGCATAAAGTTAAAATTAAGGGACTTAATTGAAACAAGCTATTATAAGTGAAGACTCTTTTGTGCTGAAGGAGAAAAACAGAACAACTCAAGTAAGACAGGTAAGAGTACTCGTAAGAAAACAACAACACGTCCGCAAGTTGCCAAGTGCTATTTCTAACAGCTACTTTTTGTCGATTTTGAACGAAAAAAATGATATTCTTTCACGCGCTGTTTGAGGGGCTGTGTTTCACGATCCAATTAAAATGATGATTGGTGGGATTTGTGAATAATGGAGGTGAGATTGTGTTTTCTGGTCACCCTACTTTCATTCTTGTTTCATTTTAATCTTTTTACTATCTTTTGTTTCAATTCAATCCCTCAACTTCTATATTCATTCTATTTCTCAATCTAGTGAAAATATTATTAAAAGAGTTTCATATTAATAGAGAATATTATTATTAAAACAATGCTATGATATCATGTTGTGTCAGTGTTAATTTCGTTTGTAAATGAATTTATGCTTATGAACGAGTACCTTGTTGCAGGGTGACCTTTGTGCCATTTCACAGGGCAATGCAGCAAACTATAGAAGAGCCCAAGCTATGAGGAGAAGATATTTTCATTGAATACGGCGACTAACATGTATAGTTGTGTAAACAAACATTTAGAAATCCACACAATATCTACTCTACTTTCTACCATGCTCTCATTCATCTACATCTGTCTTTGAAGTTTGAAGGGTCATTCGTTGCCACAAAATCCAGAACTTGATTTCGTTTCAGAAATTTCAGCAGGCCCTTCTTCCTTCTCTCTCTATACAACAAACTTTGCTATCTTGACTCGTTAAGTTTACAACGGATCACTGTCTCCTGGCAATGGATTGTGTCTAATGTACTGCGAGGTGTCGTCATGCACGTGTAACGATCTCTGTTTCAAGGCTCTCCATTTTTAACTGTCTCGGGCAAAGATGGTGAGGATCCCCCGCTGATTTTGCTTGGTGCTGGTGTATTTCTTCGTGATTGGCGCTTTGTAGGCACTAAGACA